>Ga0155958_104_pt2 | contig 81887 bp, 73 predicted proteins | sample RifCSPlowO2_02_FD_107612 | JGI IMG/M metagenome (GOLD analysis project Ga0155958, IMG submission 107612) | Candidatus Schekmanbacteria bacterium RIFCSPLOWO2_02_FULL_38_14
ATTTCAACTCTGAAATTTTTGGCTTGCAGATATGCTTTGGATTTTCAGCTGTCCTGCCGCAGTAGTCGCAAACATAGGCATCCTTCAGCTCGGCATAAACAGGGTTGCACAGGTGGCTAACATCTGTTGATAACCTGCCGCAGGTTTTGCAGGTATAGGTTTTGTTCTTTTTTGCCTCAGCCATTTTTGAGCTCCTTTCTAATTTAAAATGGTTTATACTTGAATACAAACTCAAATTTCAAAAGTCAAATTACATGGCGTCAGCAACCATCACTTCAGCATCAGTCCGCCGTCAACCACTATTGTCTGACCCGTGATGTAGCTTGAATCCTTACACAGGAAAACAACTGTTTTTACAATATCCCCGTAGTCTCCAAATCTTTTGAGCGGAATTTTTTTCAGAAAACCTTCCTTTGCCTCTTCATTTACGTCATCCGGAAAGCTTATTGTGCCAGGGGCAATTGAATTGACCTGAATATGAGGCGCAAGAGAAAGGGCAAGGCATTTTGTAAGCATTATTACACCTGCCTTTGATGCGCAGTACGCCATGTAAGAGGGCCATGCTTTTATTCCTCCGAGAGAAGAAATATTTATTATCTTGCCATTTTTTCTTTTCTTCATTCTTTCAGAAACAATTTTAGAGCAGAAAAAAAGTCCCTTGAGATTTACATCCACAGTAGTATCCCATATTTCCTCTGTAACCTCTTCAAGTGGAGCCCTTTTTATAACTCCTGAACTATTAACTAGAATATCAATCCCGCCAAAATTTTCTTCTGCCGTTTTAACCATTTTCTGAATCTGTGGAACTTTTGAAATATCAGCTCTAATCGCAATAGCATTCACTCCCATTTTTTCTGCTTCTGCTCTTGTTTCCTCAGCGCCTTTTTTTGAGGAAGAATAGTTTATAATTAAATCTGCTCCTGCTTTAGCAAGTCCGAGTGCAATTGCCTTTCCCATATTCCTTCCTGAACCAGTGACTAATGCTACTTTGTTTTTAAGTTCCATAAAAAATAATTTTTAGTTCATAGTGATAGTTTAAGCTACCGTCATTGCGAGCGAAGCGAAGCAATCTCATCTTTTGCTACCAACTGACATTTGTCAACTCTGATGTGAGATTGCTTCGGGGCTTTGCCCCTCGCAATGACATTGGTTTTTTTTCAGTAACCTATCAAGTCAACAACAAACTTCTTACTGTTTAAAAATTCTCTCAATCTCCCCATCACTCATCAGCCTTTTTTCTCTAATGACATCAATGATTGACTTGCCGGTCCTGTTAGACTCCTTTGCAACCTCTGCTGCAGCTGCATACCCGATATAGGGGTTAAGGATTGTTGCCAAACCAAGGCTGTTTTCTGCATATCTCCTGCAAATATCTTTATTTGCGGTTATTCCCTCAACACATTTTTCTCTTAAAACTTTTAATGCATTTGTTAATATTCTTAGTGATATTACTACGTTAAAAGCAATCACAGGCATCATCACATTAAGTTCAAGCTGTCCTGCCTGTGCTGCCATTGATATCGTAAGGTCATTGCCAATGACCTGAAAAGCAACCATAGTTGTCATTTCTGCCATGACAGGATTGATTTTCCCGGGCATTATTGAAGAGCCGGGCTGCACAGAAGGAAGGTTGATTTCATCAAAACCTGTTCTTGGTCCTGAGCTCAAAAGCCTCAAGTCATTGCAAATTCTCACAAGGTCAAAGCAGAAGCCTTTCAGGCTTCCTGAAAGCTCGACAAATGGCGCCATGCTTTCCATTGCCTCAAAAAGGTCAGGAGATGATTTCAAATCCAATCCTGTAATCCCTCTTAAATTTTTCACAACCCTTTCTCTGTATTTTGGATGGGTATTTATTCCGCTTCCCACTGCGCTACCGCCAATTCCAAGGAGTCCCAGAGAGACGATTGCATTTTCCGCTCTTTTCTTCCATTTTCTGACAGATTCTCCATAGGCGCCAAACTCATTTCCAAGAGTCATCGGCACAGCGTCCTGAAGATGGGTTCTTCCTGATTTAATAATAAATTTAAACTCCCTTCCCTTTAACTTAAAAGCCTTTCCCAGAGAATCCATTTCAGAAAGAAGTTTTCCCAAAAGTTTCAGTGATGCAATTCTTATTGCTGTGGGGAAAACGTCATTGGTAGACTGACTCATATTTACATGGTCATTTGGATGGACAAGGCTGTTGTCTCCCTTTTTTCCGCCAAGGATTTCACAAGCCCTGTTGGCAATTACTTCATTTAAATTCATATGGGATGATGTTCCTGCGCCTGCCTGAAAAGCATCCACAGGGAAATCCCCCTCAAACCTTCCCTCCAGAACTTCCTTTGCAGCTTTAATTATTGCCTCGCCTTTTTTTTTATCCAGTTTTTCAAGCTCCATATTCGCCTTTGCAGCTGCTATTTTAATTTCTGAAATGGCATTTATCATTTCCTTTGAAAGAGTGAATCCGCTGATAGGAAAATTGTCCACAGCCCTTGAAGTCTGAACACCGTAGTATTTATCATCAGGTATTAGTTTTTCACCAAGATAATCCTTTTCTTTCCTGTATTTCACTTAATACTCCAGTTGTTTTTCAAAACATGCAATGAGATAAACAATGGTGCAAATTCTGCCCCAGCAATGTGACAGGCAATTTGTAATCCCCCTTTACCCCCTTTAGGAAAGGGGGGATGGGGGGATTTTTGTACACCTAACTCGAAATGATTAACTCAGAAAAATTCAAATATCCAGAGTTCCGGTTCTTCAAGATATGCCTTTACTCTGTTCAGGAACTGGACAGCAGGCACGCCGTCAACAACCCTGTGGTCAAAGGAAAGGCAGAGATTCGTCATCCACCTCTTTGTTATTTCTCCCTTAACAACAACAGGCCTTTCCATTATCCTGTGGACACCAAGGATTGCAACCTCAGGGTAATTTATAATTGGCGTTGAAGCAATTGCCCCGAAAACTCCGGCATTTGTTATTGTAAAACTACCTTCGTGTATATCCTGAAGGGTTAGCTTGTCGCTCTGTGCCTTGATTCTGAGTTCATCAATCTCTTTTGCAAGCTCAACGACGCATTTCTTGTCTGCTGAATGAATTACAGGAACAACCAGGCCTGATTCTCTTGCAACAGCAATACCAATGTTATAGTATTTCTTAATCCGAATCTCATCTCCAACAAGGGAAGAGTTGATCATTGGATATTCTTTCAGCGCCTGCACCACTGACTTGATTATAAAAGGCATGTATGTCAGCTTTATCCCGTATTTTTCTTTTATTTCATCTTTTCGCTTGCTTAAAAAATCAACCCACCGTGTCATATCAACTTCATCCCATGTGGTAACATGGGGAGCCTCGCGCTTGCTCTTTACCATATGCTGGGCAATCATTTTCCTTACAGCTGTCAGATGAACAAACTCCTCTTTCTTTGAATCAGCGGGTTTCCAGAATTCAGGGCTTATCTCTGCCTGCTCCTCTTCAACTATTGCCTCAATACGTCTTTCAACTAAAGCCATTATATCTTCCTTTGTCACTCTTCCGCCTGCGCCTGTTCCCTGAATAATGGCAGGGTCAACTCCGTATTCATTTGCAAGTTTTCTCACTGCAGGAGAATACCTCTTCTTTTCAGTTTCTCCTGCCTCCACTGCTTTTAAAATATCTTCAGGTTCTCTGAGGGTTCTGGGTTTTTCTTCTGTTTTTGCATCTGAAACAGTTTCTTCAGCAAGTTTTTCTCCCGGCAAAAGAATGATTGCAAGTTTAGCCCCTATAGGAACTGTCTCTCCCTCCCTGACAAGTATTCTGGCAAGAATCCCGTTCTCAAGGCATGGCACCTCAACATTCACCTTATCAGTAATTATTTCAACTAACGGCTCATCTTTTTTTATCTTTTCGCCCTCTTTTTTATGCCATTTCGAGATAGTCCCTTCAACTACACTCTCGCCCATTTGAGGCATTTGTATTTGAACAGGCATTTTATTAACTCCTTACTAATATGCTGCAACTTTCCTCACAGCATTTATAATCTTTTTAGGATTCACCATAAAAAAATCCTCCATTGGAGGAGCAAAGGGCATTGTTGGAATATCAGGTCCCGCAACCCTTGTGACAGGAGCATCCAAATATTCAAAAGCCTCTTCTGCAATGATTGCTGCAATTTCACCTCCAACACCTCCGGTCTTGTTAGCCTCGTGAACTATTACGGCTTTTCCTGTTTTCTTCACTGATTCAAGAATTGTTTCTTTATCAATTGGAAGCAATGTCCTCAAATCTATTACTTCAGCAGATATTCCTTCCTTTGAAAGTTTCGCAGCAGCTTCAAGAGAATAATGAACCATTAATCCATAAGTTATTATGCTGACCTTGTCACCTTTTGTCCTAACTTGAGCCTTGCCAATAGGAACAATATAATCTTCCTCTGGTATATCCTGTTTTATGCTGCGGTATAGTTTCTTATGTTCAAAGTATATCACAGGATTACCATCACGGATAGAGGCTTTCAGAAGCCCTTTTGCATCATATGGTGTTGAAGGAAATACAACCTTTAATCCCGGCTGGTCAACAAACCATGCCTCATTGCTCTGTGAATGGTAAAGCCCTCCGCCGATTCCTCCGCCACAGCAGACTCTGAAAACAACAGGAACCTTGTAACTCCCTCCTGACCTGTATCTCAGTTTTGCAGCCTGCTGTATTATCTGGTCCATTGCAGGAGTAATGAAATCAGCAAACTGTATCTCAGGTACTGCCCTCATTCCCATCAATGCAGCCCCGACAGCCCCTCCTGCAATAAATGCCTCAGAGATAGGAGTGTCAATCACCCTCATTGGACCAAATTTTTCCTGCAACCCTTTGGTCGCTTTGAAAACTCCTCCGTATAACCCGATATCTTCTCCCATAAGAAACACTCTCTCATCCCTTTCCATCTCTTCTGCAAGGGCTTCAGTTATTGCTTCGATAAAGGTTACTTTTTTCACTTTCATTCTCCTTCATAATATACATCCTCAAGTGCTTCTTCCGGAGCCGGATAAGGGCTCTTTTCAGCAAACTCCACAGCCTCGTCTATCTCTTTCTCAATCCTTCCAAAAATCTGATTTTTTTCCTGCTCACTCAAAATCTTTTTCCCCAAAAGGTATTTCTCAAAACGGGGAATCGGGTCTTTCTTTTTCCACTCTTCCACTTCTTCGCTTGCCCTGTAATTTGCAGGGTCTATTTCTGAATGGCCATACCAGCGATAGGTTCTGCATTCTATGAATGTGGGTCCGTCGCCTTTTCGCGCTTTTTCAATGGCTGCACCTGCAGCTTTCTTTACTTCAACGACATCATTCCCATCAATCGTAACTCCTTCAAAACCATACGCCTTAGCCCTCTCTGAAAGAACTGTAAGCGCGGTCTGAAGATTTAAAGGTACTGATTCAGCCCAAAGGTTGTTCTGGCAGATGTACACAATTGGCAGTTTATGAATTCCCGCAAAATTTAATGCCTCGTGGAAACCTCCCCTGCTTGTAGCCCCATCTCCAAAAAAACTCAAAACCACATTGTCAGTTTTCTTTATCTTAAAAGCCAGTGCTGCTCCTGTTCCAACAACAACCTGCCCTGCCACAGTGCTTGCAGGGGTTATGACATTCAGCGGGGCATAGCCATAATGGCAGGGATGTGATTTCCCTTTATCAGGGCTGGTTTTGCGGGCATAAATCTGAGCCATAATATATTTTATTGGAACGCCTTTTGCAACGTTTGCGCCTATCTCTCTGTGTGACGGCGCAATAACATCCTCCTTTTTCAATCCATAGGTTGGAACTACTGTTGTTGCCTCCTGTCCAACAGCGGAAAAATAGGTGCCTGTAAACCTTGCCTGCTTGAACAGTTTTCGCGCTCTCTCATCAAGGTTTCTTGTTAATAATAATAAATAATATAATTCCTTTAGCTGGTTATTTTCTGGTTTGTTAGCTATTGCAATCACCCCCATCTGATAAAATAATTACATAGTGAGTACATTCCCTGTAGCTTGCAGGCTGTTCGACAATTCCTTTTCCGTCATTGCGAGCGACCAAAGGGAGCGTGGCAATCTCAGTTTTAGCTGTAAGCTGATAGCTGTCAGCTTTAAAGCGAGATTGCTTCGTCGCTTCGCTTCTCGCAATGACATTGTCGGGCAACTTGCTTGGCTGTGGAGAGCTTTAGTTTGGTATTTATTTGGAATTTGAGATTTGAAATTTACCATAATACATCCTCATAACCTTATGGTCCCACATGAGTAAACCTGAAACCGTCTTCTTCTTCAAACCATTTGGGAAACCGTTCAAGAATTTCAAGCTCAGTCTTTAAAATCCTTTCATGGTTTTTTTCAAAACCTGCCAGGTATTCAAGCATACACTTTCCGCTTAAATCCTTGGCTTTTGACGCTCCGAGGGAATAGAGCTTATATGCCTCTCTCTCTTTGCTGATAGCTATCTGAATAAGTTCCTTTATGGCAATCTCTTCAGTATTGATGGTTTCTTTTCTTTCTCTCCCCCTTGGCGGGATAGGGGGAAACTTTTCTCCTGTAAGCTCGTTGTATTTCTTCAGGAGCATTTCTTTATGAAGTTTTTCTTCTCTGGCAAGGCTTAAAAGCTTTTCCTTTACAATTTTGTTTTTTACTTTCTGGGCTAATTTTCTGTAAAGTTTATAAGATTCCTCTTCTGACCTTGCACCGATTCCCAGAATTTCAACTGCTGTCAAATCCTTGTCAATCATTGTAGGCCTTTTCTTTTTAAAAGCTTTCCCCTTGCCTCTGCATTGAGGCAAGGGGGATATTCTTATAATTTAATTCAAAATCTCAACAAACTTTTCTCTTGGTGCCCCGCATCGCGGACATTTTTCAGGCGGTTCTGAACCTGTGTAAATATATCCGCACACACCGCACCTCCATTTTCTCACTTACATATCTCCCTATTATTATGCAGGTTTGCATGCATCCACAGGACATACCTCGGCACATGTTCCACAATCAGTGCATTTTGCCGGATCAATTACATATATTGTTTCACCAGAACTTATAGCCTTTTCAGGGCAACTTTCAGCACAGGCTCCGCAGGCAATACATTCCTCAATTATCTTGTGAGACATTTTCTCTCCTTATTCTTTAAGAACTATAATTTTGTATTTCTCTACCAATATGAGCCAATTATCTATTCTTTTGTCAAATATTTTTTGACTTCGCCAAGAACTTTTTCAATTGCTTCCTTCAGTGAAGCTTCCATTAATATTCCTGCCGCGCGCACATGTCCGCCGCCATTTAAACGGTTGGCAATTTTGTTCACATTATAATCATCTTTTGACCGCAGGCTGACTTTTACCTCTTTTCCGTTTCTTTCTAAAAAGAATATTGAAACTATAACTTCTCTGATATCGCCAAGCATATTGACAAAACCGTCAGTTTCTTCTGTATTCAGGTTAAACTCTTCAAGCATTTCTTTGGTAACATAAAACCAGGCAACTTTTCCTTCGCATTCTATATTTAAATTTGAAAGGGCTCTCCCTAGTACTTTCATTCTTGATGGTGAACGTCTCTCATGAATCTCCCTGTAAATCTTTTCAGGCCTGATACCTTTCTCAAGAAGCCTTGAGACAATCATATGGACTCTTGAAGTGGTGCTTGGGAACCTGAATGAACCTGTATCTGTCATTATTGCAACATAAATCCCTGTAGCTATATCTTCATTAAGAGGAATCTCAAGAGATTCTCCAAGGTCATATATCAACTCCCCTGTTGAAGAAGCCCTCTCATCTATTATATTTAAATCTGCAAAACCTGAGTTTGACGGATGATGGTCAACACAGATTTTCAATGCCTTGCTCTCTCTCATAATAAGAGAACCAAACTCCCCGACTCTTTCCCAGTTGCTGATATCAACAACAAAAATCACATCAGCCTTCCGTATGATGTTTATATACTCTTTTGAAAAAACTTTTATGTCACCATATTTACTTAAAAACAGATAGTTCTCAGGTATTGGACTTTCATTTATAATAAAAGCCTCTTTGCCAATTTTTTTAAGCATAGCTGCAAGAGCAACTTCTGAACCAAGCCCGTCACCATCAGGATTTATATGGGTTGTAATTAGGAACTTAGAATGTTCCCTTATGATTTCTACTACTTTTTCAAACATATTTCGTTATTCTTCTATCCTTAGCTTATTTACTTTTATGTTAAAAAATTCTAAATCCAAAATCCTAAACAATATCTAAATCCAAAATTCAAATGTTCAAAAATGGTTTGGATTAATGTTTTGGATTTAGGTCATTAGAATTTTGAATTTGTTTACCCCGCTTAGAAATTTTAATTTCTAACGGGGTTTAGAATTCAGAAATTAGGATTTAGGATTTCATTATTTATTCCCTTACATAAAGATCAAGCTCATAATCATCAAACGGCTGGTGAGTCAGTGCCCTGTACTCTGCAACCAGTATCTGCTCGTGTCCCCGCTCATCCTGAGCAAGGAGTTCCATTACCTCTTCAAGAAGCTTGTCTTCAGCCTTATCAGCCATCTTCATATAGTGGTTATGGGCTTTTCTCTCAGCATTTATGGCAATCCTCAGGGCATCAATCTGGTTGGTCTTGCTCTCGACCATATTTCTTGCCATTTTTATCCATTTTGCCCTTGGCTTCATTTCAGGCAAAGGGTCACTTGTAAGGCTTTTATGTCTTTCTGTCAGGATTTTTTCATGCCTCTTCTCATCCCCTTCAAGAAGATTGAACACTCTTTTTGCTTCCTTCTTTTTGGTGCACTTTGCCGCTTCTTTATAAAAACCCTGCGAATCAATTTCAGCGTGAATAGCCTCCTTCATCAATTTTATTATGTCTTTTAAACTCATTAATTCCTCCTCCTCTGAATAAAATTATTTCAGGTTACTATATAAAACATGAGATTCATCATCCCTCATAAATCGGTCTCTCTTTATTTGAAAACCAGTCGCTCGGATTTGACAGATATTCATAAGTGTTTTCTAAAATTTCATAATGATTGCTTTCTTCTTTAACAAGTTCTTCATAAAATGCCCTTTCAAGAGGATTATCTGTTTCATCTGCTCTCTTCTGGTAAAATTTATACCCCTTTGCCTCCATCTCTTTTGCTATCTTCAGGGCTTCTACATCTCCGGAATCAGCCCTGAGAATTTTTATAATCTCACCCTTTACTCTTGTAAAAATAGTTTCAAAGTCCGCAACTTTTTTCTTCCCCACACTCTTTTTACTTGCTTTGGGCCACTCGCCAGATTTCTTAAGCTTCTCATAAATTGACTTGACTTTTTCAATGTGTTTTTTTTCTTCATCAGCAATATATTTAAACATTTCCCTGCCAACTAAATTCTTGGTTTTTTTGTTTGCCTTTGTATAAAAATTATACCCGTCTTTCTCAAATTTTATAGCAAATTTAAGAGCCTCAAGAGCATCCTTATTACCACTTGCCATACTGCTACCCCCTTTTTTTCTCTTATTGGTTTTAAACTTTGTTACTTACTAAATTCCAAATTTCAAAACTCAAATTACCAAACCTGAAACTCTTCACAAAATTTTATAAAATCACCATCTCTCCGCAAGCCTTTTCCCGTACAGCTTATGAAAAAATTTATCTTCATCTGAAATATAGACTACATTTCCGCCAGCCATATTCTGCCCTGCTGTTTTCCCCTGTACAGAGGCACTATGCCATCCAAAATTTATTCTGTTAATCTTTTTATTTATATCATAAACCTGCGCAACATCCCCTGCTGCATAGATATTTGCAATGTTTGTCCTCAACTCCTCACTAACTAAAATCCCTTTATCGCATTTTATACCGCTGCCAGTCAAAAAGTCTGTATCAGGCTCAAGTCCGAGAGCCACACCTATAAACTGGCATTTTATCTCTTTGCCTTCGTCTGTAAAAACCAGGTATTCTTTCCCGTTGCTGTCTATAATATCATTTATTCCCTCATCAGGAAAAACGGAAATTCCTTCATCCCTGAGTTTTTTCTCTACCTCTTTTTCTGAAATATCTGTAAGTCCTGACGGCCAGAACAGTCCGGATTTGCTCAGATATATTATTTCTACCTCCTGTCTTTTGAGCGCTCTCAGCAGTTCAACTCCAATATATCCGCCGCCAAAAACAAGTATTCTTAAGGCGTTTTGAACCCTTTCTTTTAATCTGTATGCGTCAGCAAATGTTTTCAGTGTAAATACTTTTTCCCTGTGAACCAAAAGTTTCTGAGGAAATTTCTGTTTTCCTCCTGTAGCAAGAAGGAGAAAATTATATTTTTCCTTTTTACCATCGCTTAAAACAACTGCATTCTCATCAGGCAAGACCTTTAAAACTTTTTTACCGCTTATTACAGTTATGCCTTCTGAAACAGATTCACTTTTGAAAAATAAATCATCTTCTTTAAGCTCTCCTGACAGAAAATCGCAAATAGCAGGTCTTATATAAAAAGGGTTAACCTCATCTGAGATTAAAACAACCTCATTTTTTGCGTCCGAATCCCTGATCTCTTTTGCAGCGCTCAAACCTGCTGCCCCGCATCCAACAATTATGTATCTCATATATCTCTCCAGTTTCTCAATACCTCAGTAATAAGCCTTACGCCAACCCCTGTTGCTCCCCTTGGACTATAATCCCTGTCCCTGTCATTCCAGGCAGTACCCGCAATATCAAGATGCACCCACGGAAAATCATTAACGAATTTCTTCAGAAAAATCCCGCCAAGGATTGCTCCTGCACCGCCGTCGCTTCCGATATTTTTAACATCTGCTATATCGCTTTTAATCTGCTCGTCATATTCCTTCCACAGGGGCAGTTCCCATACCCTTTCAAATGTTTTTTCACCTGCCTTCCTGAACATATCCATCAGACCGTTATTGTTCCCCATCATCCCTATTGCCTGGTCACCAAGGGCAACAAAGCATGCGCCTGTTAATGTGGCAAGGTCTATAATTGCATCAGGATTGAATCTTTTTGCATAGTAGAGAGCATCAGCAAGTATCAGGCGGCCCTCAGCATCAGTGTTCTGTATCTCTATAGTTTTGCCTGAAAGGGAAACAACGACGTCTCCGGGTTTGGTGGCAGAGCCGCCGGGAAGGTTCTCAGTGGCAGGAATAAGCCCGACTATTCTCAAAGGAAGTTTTAAAGAAGCCGCAGCCTGAATCACTCCAAGAACAACAGCTCCTCCTGCCATGTCATACTTCATTTTGTGAAGGTTCCGGCTCGGTTTCAAAGAGATTCCCCCGCTGTCAAAAGTAATTCCCTTGCCAACAAGGGCTACAGTTTTATTGCCAGCATTTTTGGGACAATAATCAAGTATAATAAACTTCGGAGGCTCATAGCTCCCCTTGGTAACTGACAGAAATGCCCCCATTTTGAGTTTTCTAATCTCTCTTTCCCCAAGTACCCTGCATTTAAGCCTCAGTCGCCCGGATATTTCTCTTGCCTTTTCAGCCAGAAATGTCGGAGTTGTATAGTTTGCAGGTTTTACAATCAGCTCACGGCTCATATTAACTGCATCAGAAATTTTTTTCCCTATCTCAACCCCTTTTGATGCCTTACCAAAAGTTTTTTTGTTATTCAAAAGGAGAACTAGCTCTTTAATCTCTTTTTTCTCTTCTTTCTTTGCTGTTGCCAGTTTATCAAATTCAAAAAGAGCAAGCTCACTGCCCTCTGCTATGCTCTGGCAGAGTTCTTCTGTCTTAATATTGTTTGGAATTTTTTCCGGAATAGCTATGACAGCCTTGCTTATTCTTGCATCTCTGAGTCTTTTCAGAGCATTTCCTGTCTTTCTGCGGATTATATCAATATGTAAATCTTTACCCTTGCCAAGACCTGTAAGAAGCAGCCTTTTTGCATTAATAAACTGGTTTGTATGAAGGAGTGTGCTCTGGTCAATTTTTCCTGTAAATTCACCGCTTCCTGCTACATCCGCAAGCATCCCCTTAAGTGCTGAATTCAGTTTTTTGTATACCTCGCTGTCTTTATTGAACCCTTCAAAAAAGAATAGTATTATAGCTTCAGCTTTTTCTTTTTCAACTCTGCCGGTTTTAATTGATATTCTCATAAAAAACCAGGTTCCTTTCTAACGATTAGGTATCTTAAAATTCCTTTACTTCATACTAAGGTTTAATTTCTAAGTCAACGGATTTTGAAGCCCCTTGCAGCAAGTTTGCGAGCAGGTCCCTTGCTCGTCATTGCGAAAGGCTTTAGCCCTAGCAATCTCGCTCGGGATAAACTCCGCAATCTCGGTTTCTTATAAATCAATGAGTTCCAGATTGCTTCGTCACTTCGTTCCTCGCAATGACGGTCAAAAAGGGACTTTTTCAGAAAACTGCTATTTAAGGATACAAACTAAGCAGGGGTTCAAAATTTTGAACCCCTGCTATAATATTTTCTTTGAATCAAAGGATTAAATCTGTTTTCAGTTCAGAAATGATTTTAACTTTCTGATTCCCATGATTCTTCTCAGTTTATTGATTGCCTCTTCCTCTATCTGCCTTACCCTTTCTCTTGAAAGAGAGAAATCTTCTCCTATCTCTTCAAGTGTATGGTTCACATTAAAATCTATTCCAAAGCGCATTCTCACAATCCTTGCCTCTCTTGGAGATAAGGACTTCAAAACCTCGCGCAGTTGCTTCTGAAGCTCCTTGTCGCTCAAATCGTTTTCAGGTGAAGGAGAATCTGTATCCTCAACAAAACCCATTAATGTCGATTCATTCTCTTCTTCCTCATTGGTTTTATCAAGAGAAATAGGCTCCTTCTGAATATTCAATACCATTCTTGCAAAATCCTCAGGAACCTTTACCTTCTCTGCCATTTCTCTTATTGTTGGTTTTCTTTTAAACTCCTGAGACAGGGTTCTGAAAGCCCATTTGAGCTTTCTTATCTTTTCTACAATATGAACAGGTATTCTTATGGTTTTTGCCTGTCCCATAAGGGCTTTCATAATCATTTGCTGTATCCACCAGTGAGCATAACTGCAAAATTTTATCCCTCTCTTGTAGTCAAACTTGTCAATGGCAGTCATCAGACCAATATTCCCTTCCTGAACCAGGTCAAGCAACTGAAGCCCTCTGTTTTCAAACTTCTTTGATACGCTGACAACAAAACGGAGATTTGCTTTTATCAGTTTATCTTTTGTTTGTTTGTAAATTAACTGACCTTCCCTTATACTATTTGCAAGTTTCTTTAACTCCTCAGCAGAAACTACCGGTTCCCATTTCCCCCATTCATCCCTGTTCCCTGCCAGCCTTTTATCTGCTGTTAAATCCTTTCTCTTTGCACGCTTTCCCTCTTTCTTGCTGTTCAAAACCCCATTTGCTATCTCAATTGTTCTTTGACCAAGCGCCTCAATCTGGTCAAGGTTAAACGGAATATTTTTTATAAGGGATATAATTTCTCCGTGGCATTTCCTTGTGTCATTTTTTATTTTCTCAAATTTTCTGCCTTCCCTGCTGCACCTTTTCAGGAGCTTCAGATAAGAGTTTATCTGCTTTTCCTTATCTATTACCCTATCTATTACTGAAATAATCTGTTCTCTTTTTTTCTCAGCTCCCATCAGATACATTTCATCAAAGGGGTTTACCCCAAGCACCTCTTTTACTTTAATATTGCGCCCTTTTAGTTCCGTTCCGAGCCTGATTATCTCTGAAATGGAAAATGGGGACGCTATTACTGCTTTAGTGGCTTCATCCCGTGCTTTCTGAAGAATCTCAAAACTCTCAAGTTCCTTTTCACGGGTAAGGTAGGAGTTCACGCCTATCTCTCTGTAATATTTCAAAATAGGGTCTTCTTCAAAATCACCGGATTTATTTGAAGCGGACAAAAAACCCTTCTCGCCACTATTATCATTGAGCTCTTCTGAAACAATTTTTTCAGGTTCACTGTAAAGAGCAGTCTTAAGTTCATCATTTGACTCAGTTAATTCGTCATTAAGGGTTCTCATTGTTTTCCTTTCATAGATAAAAAAATGAAGGTTTATTTTAAACTCTGTTTATAAATCATTATTAATTTTAATCCTTCTCTCTAATCTAATTTCTTACGTAAACATCATTTTTATTAAAAAAAACTTAAATTACTGCGCTGAACAATTTGGGAACTTCTTTATACTTGCCTTTAATATTACATTCCCTGAGACAATTATTAATCTTCCTCTTGCATTCAAAACACTTCTTTACCAGTTCCTTGGATACCTCAATATCTTCCTTTATCTGCTGAAACTTCTCTATCCGCTCATCCAGACCAAAAGACCTCTTTTCAAGAAAATCATATATTTTTCTTGCAGCCTCCCCGCCAACACTGCTTTTTTTGCGTATAGTGAAGAGCTCTTTTATTTCAGAAAGGGTTAGTCCAACTGACTTAAGCCTCTGAATTGTCATAACTTTGTTAAAATCTTTCTTATCGTATCTTCTGAAGCCTCCTGCTGACCTCTCTGCAGGAAGTAAAATACCTAATTCCTCGTAATATCTGATAGTCCTCAGCGATATATTTGCCTTTTTTGCTAAATCTCCAATCTGCATTTTAAGCACCTCATTTTATTAATCAATCTTTATCTGCGCCCAATATATATAACCCTTACGTTAATGTCAAGTTTTATTTGAGATTTCTAAAAATATTTTAAGTTTTTTCATTAAGCCAGCCTTTTAGAGAAAATTCAATTGAAATCCATCCCTTGTTCCTTTAGGATTGAACCATTGTGAATAGATTTAGTTAACAGTAGTTAGTACTATTAACTTAGAACTAAATACTGACTACTATTCACTGTTCACTATATACTATCCGCTGTTAACTAACAGCTGACCAATGAAGGGAAAACTTGGCAGGCAGAAAAAAGTTTGACGTCATAATAGTCGGCGCTGGAGCTGCAGGGCTTACAGCAGGTATCTTTTGCAGGATGCGAAAACTCTCAACCCTGATAATTGATTACAGGGAGCCCGGCGGACAATTAACCTCTGTCTATTCATCCAAGCCAATAATGGATTATCCATCTTATGACCTGATTCTCGCAGCAGAGCTTGCAGGCAGCATAATCAGGCAGACAAAAAAACTTGGGATCGATTTCATTTCAGAAGAAAGGGCAGAAGATATAAAACCTGCAAAAGACGGGTTTGATATAACAACCTCCAGCAGTTCATACAGGGCAAAAGCAGTAATACTGTCCATGGGAATAGGAGTATTCAAGCCAAGGGCGCTTGGAATTATCGGCGAACAGGAGTTAATCGGATGCGGCGTCGCATATGGAATTCCTGAGATGAAAGCTGTAAAAGATAAAAGAATATTATGTGTTGGAGGAGGAAACAGTTCCCTTGAAGCAGCCCTCACAACAAAAGATGCGGCAAAGGAAGTAACTTTAATCCACCGCAATAAATCCTTTGAAGCCTATGAGTTTTACAGGGAAGCAATAATGAATTCTAAAGTTAAAGTAAAATTCCATACAGAGCTTAAGGAAATTTTAGGAGCTGAAAGGGTAAATGAAGCAATCCTCTTTAACCGTGAAGAAAAAAAATATGAAAAACTGAAAACTGATATGGTTGTAATAAATGCAGGGCTAATACCGAATTTCAAAAAACTCAAAGACTGGGGTCTTGAAGTTGACAGCGCAGGAGTAAAGGTCGATTCAGAAATGATGACATCAAAGGAAGGAATTTTTGCCTGTGGTGATATGGTTTCCTATAAAGGAAAACTGAAGCTTTTAATCTCTGCAAGCGGTGAAGGCTCTATTGCCGCAGAATCCGCGTTTAAGTATATATCAGAAAGATCTAAGTAAAAAAGCCATTACTTCCCATGCTGTCTGACAATTCCATGTCTGTCATTGCGAGCGACCAAAGGGAGCGTGGCAATCTCGATTTTAAGCTGTCAGCATTCAGTCATCAGCTATTAGATGAGATTGCTTCGCTATCGCTCGCAATGACATTGCCAAAGAGCCTACTTTACTGAGAGATAATTCATTTTTTAATCTTTGATTTTATCATCACACCAACGGCATCCTCACCACAAACTCAGTCCCTCTTCCAACCTCGCTGTCAACATCTATTGAACCGTCGTGCTTCAGAATAATTTCATATACAGTTGAAAGTCCAAGCCCGAACCCCTCTCCTTCATCCCTTGTGGTATAAAAATAATCAAATATTGAATTAAGGTTTTCTTTTGGTATGCCGCACCCTGAGTCTCTTACTCTTATAACTACATTCTTCCTTTCTTTTGCAACTGATATAGTTATTTTTTTAAGCTCTCTGTTTTCAACCGCATTTAAGGCATTTGCAATCAGACTCATGAACACCTGCTGGAGCTCCCATTTATTCCCCATTGTCTCAATTGCATCGTTGCCAGAGTTAAAATCTATTTTAACTCCAAGCTCTTTGAAGCGACTCTTTGCAAGGCTCAGGGCTTTCTGCACAACCTCCTTTACGCTGACCTTTGACGGCGACCACTTGCGCTGTGCTGATGAATAAGACAGAAGTTCTCCGACAATCTTACTGCACCTTCTGCCTCCCTTTATTGCAAGGTCAAGCATTCTTTTCTTTTTCTCCTCTGTCTTTTTCAGTTCAGCAAAATATGTATTTAAGTTTTTAAATGCCTTCCCTTTTATTTTATTTTTTTTACATATACTTTTAAATTCATCCTCATTTAATCTGTCGCTCATATTCTTAAGCATCTCTATGTTTGTAACAACACCTGTCAGGGGGTTATTAATCTCGTGAGCAACCCCTCCTGCAAGCCTTCCAAGCGAGGTAAGCCTTTCAAGAAGAACAATCTCATAGTTTTTCCTCTTCATTTCAAGAAGGCGATTAACCCTGAAACAAAGTTCTCTTTTTTCAACAGGCCTTGTAATATAGTCATCAGCCCCTGAATTCATTGCCTTTATTCTGTCATCCTGCTCACGCAGGGAAGTTATTACAAGGACCGGTATCAGCCGTGTCTTGTTATTCTCTTTTAATCTGGAGCAGGTTTTAAAACCGTTTAACACAGGCATTATGTCATCAAGAATAATCAGGTCAGGAAATTTTTCTGCTGCAAGTTTTAATGCTTCAAGACCATTCCCTGCAGGGATGACCTCAAAATTCTCGTCCTCAAGAAATTTCCTGATTATGCGGCAGGATGCCTCTGAATCGTCAGCAAGAAGGATTGAAATCTTTCCTGTCCCGGTTTTTATCTTCTCAGTCATCAAACCCCTTCCAGATAACTTTATCAGGCTTTCTCTGGTGCGGAGAGGGAGATTCGTCCGGGTAGCCAAGGGTTATTAATGCGACAAGCTCCTTATCAAGGATATTCAAAAAATTTCCTACATCCTCTGATATATATATTACCCCGCTTGTCCAGCAGCTTCCAAGCCCTTTTGAATAGGCTGCAAGAAGAAGGTTTTCTATTGATGCCGCAACCGAGAGGATTGCATTGTGGCTTGAAGAGGAGCTTATCTCTGAAAAAACCACAATCAGTACAGGCGCTCTTCCTGAAGAGCTGAGGAACTGTGCTGTAATCGTCTTGGTCCTCTCTGAAAGCTCACCCTCCATGGCGCTTACAATATACTGGAAGCGTTCATTCAGGAAAGAATAAAGCCTCTCTTTTTCTTCTCCTGTTAAGACAACAAACCACCAGTTCTGGTGGTCAAGGTATGAGGGAGCCCACAAAGCCGCCTTAATAACCTCAGCAACTATCTTTTTATCAATCCTGTCAGGCTTAAACTTCCTGACACTCCTTCGTCCCCTAATAGCTTCAAACAGTTCCACTGTCCAGTATCTCTCTTAATTTTTTTAAAAGTTCTGTTGGCAAAACAGGTTTGGAAATAAAATTAAATCCTTCCTCAACAAACCCCTTATTATATATGATATCTGCTGTGTATCCGCTTGTAAAAAGCGCCTTAATATCACTTTTTATCTTTCTTATCTCCTCATATGCCTCTTTTCCGTTTTTATTAGGCATCACCACGTCAAGGACGAGGAAATCTATTTTATCTTTATTCTCAATAAATTTTTTTATTGCATCATTCCCGTCAACTGCCTCAATCACCTTATAACCATATTCCTCAAGAATACTTTTTACAAACCCCCTGACTCCGCTGTCATCCTCTGCCACAAGCACTGTTTCTTTTCCAAATACTGAAACCGTCTTTTCTGCCGCTTCTGTTTTCTCAACCTTAGATTCAGTTAATGGCAGATATATACTAAACCTTGTTTCCTTCCCGGGCTCGCTGTAGCAATTAATATAACCATTGTGCTTCTTGATTATTCCGTAAGCCATTGACAGTCCAAGCCCTGTCCCTTTGCCAACCTCCTTGGTTGTAAAAAATGGTTCAAATACCTTTCCTATTGTTTCTCTGTCCATACCAACACCTGTATCTGTAACAGAAATGCTGGCATACCTTCCGGTGTTCCCGTAGCCATAGGTTTTTTTGAATTTCTCATCCAGTTCCTTAATATTTGTGCTTATTGTTAAAACTCCTCCCTTTGGCATTGCATCCCTTGCATTTGTAACAAGATTCATCAATACCTGCTCCATCTGGCCAGAATCTGCCATCACAATAAGATTTTTATCTGCAAGGGTTAAATTAAGCTCAATATCCTCCCCAATAACCCTTCTAAGAAATTTCTCCATTCCTTTCACACTATCATTGATATTTAACGGCCTCGAATCGGTTAATTGTTTTCTGCTGAAGGCAAGGAGACTCTGAATTAAATCAGCAGCCCTCTTTGAAGATTTAAATATCTGCTCAACATAATTACTTAACTGTTCATCTCCTCTGGTTTTAGAAGCAAGGATTTCACTATAACCTATTATTGCTGTAAGGATATTGTTAAAGTCATGCGCAATACCTCCTGTAAGATTGCCAATCGCTTCCATCTTCTGCGCCTGACGGAGTTGGTTTTCAAGTTTTCTGTGCTCTGTAATATCTCTGGCAATCTCAAGTATATTCACTACCTTCCCTTTTTCATCCTTTACAGGAAATGCCCGTAAATCCCACTTCCTGCCATCAGGGCTTACATTTTCTAAATTTTCTATATTCCCTGTCTGAAAGCTCATCAAAACAGGGCATTTAGCACAAGGAATTGAACGTTTATGCCACAATTCATAACAATGCTTTCCCTCTATATCTGAAACCTCTATACCCAAACCCTCTGCAGCTCCACGATTTGCCCAGATTATTTTCAGGTCAGGATTCTGTAAAACCAGCGTGTCAGGAATAGCATCAAGCAATGTATTAAATTCCTGAAACAGCCTCCGGTATTTTTTTTCACTTTCAATAAGCACCTCCTCTGCCTCTCTGCGCCTGGTTTCAGCGATATCAATTTCTCTTCCAATCACACGAGATATTTTCGATATGAGGAAAGAGGCAATAATCAACGAAAGGATTGCCACTAATGATGATAGCAATGTATGGCTGGTTACCCGCGATAAAAATATATTTTCCAGCAAATGACCAAGCATGATAATGACAAGAACAAATGGAAGGAATGCCCGCATCATACGGGAATAAACTGATGAACCGATGAATAATTTTGTTGGCCAGCAGGCTGAACCCTGAGAAAAAATAATTCCCAAGCCAAAAAATACAAAAGCGATTCCTGTTGTAAGCGCTACCGGTATTACTTTCCCGCCATATAATAACGGGCTTCCATACAAATAACCTATCAATACTATAAAACCTATAAGAACTACAGCAACAGCAAGCTCTCCTGACAGATTTCTGACCCTTTCTCTGTTTTTTGATGAGGCGAAAAGCATTAACAGAAGCGCCAAACCGGATAGTAAAAAAAGAGAAGCCGTAATTGGCGACATTCTACCTATTAAAACTTCACCAAATCTTTCCGGCTCAGGAACAAACAGGTTTTCAATATCAAAACCTGTTAAGCCAAAAAAATTGCCAGCTATAATAGAATTCATAAGTAAAGACAGAAATACGTTAATTCTGGAAATTATCTTGCCAAAATTACTCAATGGCAGACGTGCATGAAAAAACAATGCGCTGCTCAACAGGATAAACGACATAGCAGTGCTTGGAGCCATTGGAATATATTTATTGCTGATTCTTGTAATGATAAGGAAATTAGTCATCCAGCCTGCAATCGCAAGCAAACTGAAGCCTACTGTTACTGCAATGCACAGCAGTGAAAGTTTTTTTATTGTAGACTCAGAATGGATATCATCGCTCATAAACATTCTCCATTCCCCGGAAGGTTCTCCTGCAACAGGAAGTGTTTCAGAAGTATTATAAAGCAAAAAAATTTTGAGAATTTTCTTTGGTAGGAATCTTACAACAACATATCCCCGATGTCAACTACATGCTATCCGCCAACAATTGCCTGTTTTTTAATACCTTTATCCAAGACATTCCCTGCCTTTCTTGAAAACCCCTGTATTGAAAACGGTGTTTGAAAAAGAGAATTTCAGAAATCAAAACTCCGCCTTGAACCCAACATCAAAAACCTGACTGCAGTTAGGACAGATTAGTTTTATTTTATATTTTGACTTTTCACTTCTTCCAGACCTTTCAAACATTATGTGAAAACCGTTTCTATAGCCGCATTTAGGGCAGACCTTGAAGCTTTTCCCTATTTTTTTCTTAACTGCCTTCATAAAAATATCCTTTTAATAAAATACTAACTACTGTTCACTGACTACTTATTTCAAACTCACAGCTTTTTTATCCCCAGCTCCTTCATCTTTCTCCAGTTCGACTTTCGACTTTTTAAAGTATCCAGTCCGGTTTCAGATGTTTGAAGCTTTCAAACTGGACAAGCGCCATGTAGATACCAAAAAGTGTTATTAGAATCCAGGCAATCCAAATCCATAAATATGATTAAGTTCCTCCAACGCCATATAAAGGCCAAAAATAGCTATCAGAACCCCACTAATCCTTGTAAACATAACTTCATATTTTTCCTGATTCAACTTCTTCAAAAACATTGAAGCCCTGCCAATAAAATAGGTCATTATCAAAACAACAAGCGTAGTAGCTATAGCGTAGGCTAAAAAAATTAACACACTGGAAAGAATGCTATCTGATTTAAGAGCTAATGTATACATTGGTAGAGTAGCAGGACACGGGAGAATCATATTGATAAAGCTTAGCGAAAACATTCCCCAGTAGATTCCGTGTTTAAATTTTTTCTTGCCTGGCTTTGCAGGTTTTTCTCTGTGGTCTTTGCTGTGGCTGTGGCTGGTTTCATGGCTATGGCTATGTCCATGGTCATGGTCGTGGTCATCATGTTCGTGGTCAAAATGAAGCCACGTCGGCTTAAATATTAGAATAATTCCAAGAATAATCAGAATACCTGCTGTGCCTGCCCCCATGTAAGCACTCCAGTTCATAGGGATGAAATCACCTATAACACCAAAAGCTATCCCTAAAAGAATACAGGCAACAGTCGTTCCAGCGCAAAACATTAAACTTATATAGAACAGCTTTTTCATAGTCTTTGCAGTTATTGCAAAAGGCGCTAATATAGGCCATGAATGTTCACACGGACTTAAGCCATGGAGAAGCCCAAGAAGTATGGGCAGTCCTAACAGCCCCAAAATAGAAGTAAAATTAGAAATCACACCGTTCATAAAATTTTCCCTTTCGTAAAAAAGGGTTCAAGGGGTCTAGGGTTCTAGGATTTAAGTGAAAATCAAATCCCAACCCTCGAACCCTTGAATCCTCGAACCCCTGATTAATCTTTATACTTGTACCCTATCAGCCTTGATGAATTCCCTACAACAACCAGAGAGCCTATGTTGTGAACAACTGCCCCTGCAACAGGACCTATTGTTCCAAAAGATGCAAGGAGAAGGGCAAAGGCATTTATGGCTATAGAAATAGCAAGGCTCTGTTTTATAATCTGGACAGTCTTCCTGCTAAGAGCGATCCCTTCCGTCACTTTTGCTATATCATCAGAGACAAGTGCAATATGGGCTGCTTCAATTGCTGCATCAGTTCCGATTGCGCCCATTGCAATGCCAACATCTGCCATCGCAAGGGCCGGAGCATCATTTATTCCGTCTCCAACCATTGCAACCCTCTCTCCGCTATCTTTTAATTTTTTGATGTAATCAACCTTTCCTTCAGGCAAAAGGTCAGCTACAATCTCGTCAAACCCGGCACCCCTTGCAGTAGCCTCAGCAGCTTTTTTGTTATCTCCGGTAAGAAGTATTACCTTTTTTATTCCAAGAGACCTGATATCTTTTACTGTCTGAAAAACTTCTTCCTTTATTTTATCAGCTATGCTTATACCCCCTATTATTCTGTTATCTCTTGAAACAAGGACTGATGTTTTCCCATCATCAAGCTCTCTGTTTATGAACTCATTTGCCTCATCAGGAATATCTACTCCCATTTCTTCATAAAGCCTTGTGTTTCCAACAAGTATTCTTTCTCCAAAAGCCATGGCTTCAACTCCCTTTCCAACAATTGCTCTTGTCTTTTCAGGAGACGGAACACTTATTCCAGACTGCCCTGCTTTTTTAAGAATTGCCCCGCCAAGGGAATGTTCAGAATATTTTTCAGCAGTTGCAGCTATCTCCAGAACTTCAGACTCAGAAGCACTGTTAAACCCCTTAATATTTTTCACCTCAGGAGTCCCATAAGTAAGAGTCCCTGTTTTATCAAACACAAAGGCTGAAAGCTTTCCCATTGCTTCAAGTGTTGCCCCGCCCTTAATTAAAATCCCTTTTCTTGCTGCATTGCCTATCCCTGCAACAACTGCTGTTGGAGTAGCTATTACAAGGGCACACGGGCAGGCAACTACAAGCACAGTAACAGCCCTCAGAACACTCCCTGTCAGCAAATATACCATTATGGCAAGTGTTAACATTGATGGTGTAAACCAGGTTGAGAACCTGTCAGCAATTCTTTCAATTGGTGGTTTTGATGCCTGCGCTTTTTTCACAAGCTCAATTATCTTTGAAAGAGTCGTATCCTTTCCAATCTTTGTTGTTTTAATTATCAGAACCCCTGCCCTGTTTATTGTCCCTCCGAAAACCTCATCACCCATCTTTTTGTAGACTGCCATTGATTCTCCGGTGATTGATGCCTGGTCAACCTCACCTTCTCCAACATCAATTATACCGTCAACAGGTATCCTTTCACCGGGTTTTACAACCACAAGGTCGCCAACCACGACTTCATCTATATCAACAACTGCTTCTTCCCTTCCCCTTATGACTGTTGCTGTTTCAGGAGATAATTCCATCAACTTTCTTATTGCCTGTCCTGTTCTTGCAATGGTTATATCCTCAAGGAGTTCTCCAACATTCATCATCAGGACAACAATTGCGCCTGCAAGGTATTCGCCAACCCGGATTGATGCAAAAAGAGCACACGCAACAAGAACCTCTGCATTGAGCTTTCTGTTTTCTATTGTTGAGATTATTGCATTTTTGACTATTGGATAACCGCTTAAAACAATTGCAACAAAAGAGAGGTTAATCCCAAAAGTGGTTTTATCAGAGCCTGAAATCCAGCTTGCAATTATAAAAATCACGGAAAGAACCGGGCTTAAAAAATCTTCCCATCTTTTAACAGCCTCTTCGAGCCCTCTGTGAGATTTATTCTCACGGGAATGCGAAGAAGCTGCCATCTCAATCAGACATTCCCTTGCTACATCATGCATATCTGCTCCAAACAAAAGGGTTCAAGGATTCGAGGGTTCAAGGAAAATACAAAGTAAAAAAATAAAAATATGGGGTTTGGGTTTATCTCACTTGATCCCTGGAATCCTTGACCCCTTGAACCCTTTTACTTCACTTATTCCACGAAAAATCCAATCTCAAAAAACTGCCAAGCAGAATTAAAAACAGAGTCACTGCCACATAGAACATCTGCCCATAAATCATGGCAATTATTAAAACAAGACTCACCGCCAAATCAGCATTAAATCTCTTTTCAATAATACCTCTTATAACTGAATTCTTTACCAGAGGGAAAAGTCCAATTACTGAAGCCATTACAAGAAACCCCCTGCCAAGAGTTCCACCCACCACACCAAGCCCGCTCAAAGCTGTCAGCAATCCGACAACAATAAGGGCAAACCAGTCCCTTGCAGGGTTATTGAACCATTTGTGTACAACGCTTGCCTCCTCCCTGTGGTGAACATGGTGATGAGAATGTAAAAGCTGGTGGCCATGATCATGAAGATGTTCAAAAGCCCTGTCAGAAAAAGTATCTCTCGGATGATTGTGATGGTGCTCATCCTCGTCTTCGTGGGCATGGTATTCTTCTTCTTCATGGTTGGAGTCGTGGTCATGACCTTGGTAATCCTCTTGTTCGCCGTGGTCGTGTTCTTCATCATCCTCATGCACATGCCTGAGTTCATAACCAGGATATTTTGATGCAAGCTTTTCATCGTGGTCATGCTCGTCTCCATGAGAATGATGAGACTTCTTACTCACATGTTTTTTCTTTGACCCTTTATCTTCAAACAAAGAATCTCTTTTGACATCATGCATGGCTAATTCTCCTGAATATTTCATTAACATTAAAGGACAGCCAAGACGGCTATCCTACATTAGTAAATAATTTATTCTAAACCAGTAGGACAGGCGTCCCGCCTGTCATGTTATAATATTTATTTTGCACCTTGAACCTTTGCTTTTTTCTTCGTAGCTTTTGCCTTTACTTTTTCAAGTTTAATTAGCTTCCCCTTCTTCTTTTCAGCCGCACTCTTTTCTTCCATCTCTTTAGCATATTCCATTACCTGTTTGAATTTCTCAACACCCAGTGCTGCATTTTCAAATGGAGTCCTTCTCATCCTGAACCCTAAAGTCATCTCACTTGCAAGCCTGATGTCATCTTCGTTGACCTCTGTCCTGCTATCATAGGCAGCCTTTGCCTTTGAACCTCTTGTTATGATTATGTCAGGCCTGTGACCGTCAACATCAAGTTCTATGCACATCCTTGCTATTATTCTCAGAAAATGCTTATCCATATTAACTTTTGGAAGCAGTTCCTTTGCATGAATTATACGCTTTGTTATATCCCTGTTTGCAATCTCATATTTTTCTTTAAAAAGAATTGGATCCTTTTCAAACTCCTGAATATGCTTTACAATCTGAAGTCTGCTGTTCAAATCATGGACCCCTTTTACCGCAACGTGGAATGCCATGCGGTCATGGAGCTGAGGCCTCAATTCCCCTTCATCAGGATTCATTGTGCCAACAAGCATAAAACTTGCAGGATGGGAAACCGATACCCCTTCCCTTTCAACAATGTTGACTCCCATTGCCGCAGAATCAAGAAGCACATCCATTACATGGTCATCAAGAAGGTTAATGTTGTCAATATAGAGAATCCCGCGGTTTGCTTCAGCAAGTATTCCAACATCAAGGGCTTTAACTCCCTCTTTGATAGCTCTTTCTATGTTCAGAGTTCCGACAACCCTGTCCTCAGTTGCACCAACAGGAAGCTCTGCTATGTGCATCTTCTGCATCACAGATGGAAGTTTCTCCCCCTTCTCAAATTTTGACCTGCATATAGAGCACATCTTGCTTATATCCCTTGCGTCACATCTGAATTTGCAGTTCTTCACCACTTCTATTTCAGGAAGAACATCTGCAAGTCCCCTCACAGCCACTGTCTTGCCGCTCCCTCTCTCCCCTCTTACGAGTACTCCCCCAATCTGTGGATTGATGGCATTAAGGATTAAGGCTAACTTCATCTTCTCCTGCCCTATTATTGCTGAAAAGGGAAAATTGGTCCTTCCTGTTGTAAATCTCTTTGATTCAGTTTCATGTTTTTCTAAAGCTAAGGCTTTCTTTGACATTACTTCTCCTCCAAATTTCTTGTACATAGAAATTTATTAAAAATTCCCGACTATGTCATTGCGAGGAGCAAAGCGACGAAGCAATCTCATCTTTTAGCTGTTAGCTGACAGCTGTCAGCTTTTCAATGAGATTGCCACGCCCATTCGGTAAGCTCATGGGCTCGCAATGACACCATCAAAAACAAAATTTTTCATTAACCTTGCTAATTTCATAAAATCCTAAATTATATTCACACGGCAGCCTGATGGCTTATTTTATCCAAGACAAAATTCTTCTCCATTGTTATCAATGTCCCCAGACTCTGCTGGTCTAACTGGTCAATCCTGAAATACTTTGCCCCCATCTTCTCCGCAATGTCTTTTGCAAATTCAAAGGAAAAATTCAGAAACCTCATATTCTTTGTAACCTCTGTATCAATAACTATTGAATAGATACCTTCAACATTTATCATCTCTGCCAGTTTTTCTATTTCCTCCATTGGGTCAGCACCCGGAATTATTGAAATGTTAGCCCTGCCGTCTGTTAAAAGAACCATGATTGGAATGATTGTTTCATCTTTTTTTCTCTCATTCTTTATAAGGTTAAGAGCCTTCATAAGCCCGAGGGCAAGGGGTGTTTTCCCGCCTGTTGGCAAATCAGTCAAAAGCTTTTTTGCAAGCTCAACTCCGTTTGTCGGAGGAAGGATTACCTGCGCATCATTCCCCCTGAAAGCAATCATCGCAATTCTGTCTCTGCTCTGGTAGGCATCCATGAGAAGCGAAAATACCGTTCCCTTTGCGCACTCCATCCTGTCAAGCGCTCCCATTGTACCGCTTGCATCAACAACCATAACAATAAGAGAGGAAACCTTGCTCTGCCTCACTTTGCCCCTTATGTCTTCACTGTGTATGATTATTGCGTGGTTTGTTTCTGCCTTTTCTCTTCTGGTTTTCTGATGGGGTGCTGAAGCCCTGACAGTCGCATCAAATGCTATATCAGTGATAGTTCCCTTGGGAATATTGTGCTTTATATATCTTCCCTTCCTTCCAACAGAGATAGATTTTATTCTTTTCCCGGAGCCTGAACGCATTTTGCGGTCAGCCTTTCTTTTTGTCATATCCTTTGGTATCTGGACAGGTGTCCCGATTCTGTGAATCTTTCCTTCAACTTTTTCTTTCTGTTCCTCTGTTGGTTCAAGGTCAGGCTTGTCCTCATTTTCCGGCGGAAAAAAATCATCCATATCCTTGCTGAGTTCATCCACAAGCTGGTCAATTATGTCATCTGATGCAGCATCATTTCCAAAAGGATTTGCCCTCATCCTGAATGGGAATATCAACTCCCCTGCTCTTTTTATGTCATCCTTTGTAAGCTCTGTTCTTCCGTTGTATGCTGCAAGTGTGGCAGCTGTTTTGGCAACCATCGTATCAGGCCTGTGCCCTTCAATATCAAGCTCCTTGCACATCTTGCAAATAAGTATCAGGATATTGTCTGATATATTTATCTCCCTTAAAATCTTCTGGGCTTTTTCAATCTTTTTTGCAAGCCTCCTGCTTTCACTCTCAAACTTCTCGCTGAAAGCAACAGGGTTTGCTTCAAATTCATTCCTTAAAGATACAATTTTGACACGCTCATCCACATCATCAATTCCCTTTACATCAATGTGGAGTGCAATCCTGTCAAGAAGCTGAGGCCTGAGCTCCCCTTCCTCGGGATTCATTGTTCCCACAAGAATAAACCTTGACGGATGAGAGAACGAAATTCCTTCTCTCTCAACAACATTGACACCTGAAGTAGATGCATCAAGAATCACATCAATCACATGGTCATCCAGAAGATTAATTTCATCAACGTAGAGTATTCCCTGATTGACTTCTGCAAGTATTCCCGGCTCAAGTTCTTTTTTCCCTAACTTCACAGCTTTCTCAAGGTCAAGGCTTCCGAGAAGCCTGTCTTCAGTTGAGCCAAGAGGAAGATCAACAACTTTAATCCTTCTCTTTTCCGCTTCAATTCTTCTTCCCCTTCCGGAAGCCTTTTCCAGAACCCTTTCCTTGCAGTAAGGGCACAGTTCAGTAAAAATATGAGGATTACAGCTAAACGGACACCCCCTTACCACATCTACCTTTGGAAGAATCTCAGCAAGGGCTCTGACTGCTGTTGACTTCCCTGTTCCCTTTTCTCCCCTTATCAGAACACCGCCAACCTGTGTATTAATGGCATTAAGAATAAGCGCCAATTTCATACTCTCCTGCCCTACAAGGGCTGCAAAGGGATACAGAATCCTTTCTACGCGTTGTATTTTTTCCACAGACAACCTTCTCTGAGTTTAAAATCCAAAGTTCAAAATCCAAATGTCAAATAAATCTCAAATATCAAAATAAAAAAAATAAGTAATTTTTAAATTTGACATTCATTTGAAATTTGAAATTTACCTATAGATAATTTAAATCATACCTCTGCATATGTCCTGTTAACAATATCTTCAAAAATATCCACTGTCTTTTCATCGCTTTTAAACATAGTCTTCCTTGTTCTGAATGGAAGTATCAGTTTTACAGCCTCTTTAACATCATCCCTTGTAATCCTTTTCTTTCCTCTGAATGCAGCAAGGGTTTTGACTGTCTTGACAATCATTGCATCAGGCCTGTGCCCTTCAACTTCCAGCTCATTGCAGATATTGCAGATAATTCTTAAAAGGCTTTCATCTGTCTTAACTTTTTCCATAAGCTTCTGAGTAGTTATTATTTTTTTTCTTAACTCCTCGCTCTGCTTTTCAAATTTTTTGCTGAACGCCATCGGGTCTTTCTCAAACTCATTCCTGAGAATGGTTATCTTCACCCTCTCATTAACACTCTTTAAACCCTCTACATCTATATGAAGGGCAATCCTGTCAAGAAGCTGAGGTCTGAGTTCCCCCTCTTCTGGATTCATTGTTCCAACAAGGATAAACCTTGACGGATGGGAAAATGAAATTCCCTCTCTTTCAACAACATTTACTCCGGAGGTTGCTGTATCAAGAAGCATATCCACAACATGGTCATCAAGAAGATTTATTTCATCAACATAGAGAATCCCGCGGTTAACATCAGCCAGTATTCCCGGCTCAAGCTCTTTTTTTCCGCTTTTTATGGCTTTCTCGATATCAAGGCTTCCAAGAAGCCTGTCTTCTGTTGAGCCAAGAGGAAGGTCAACGACCTTCATCTTCCGCTTCTCCGTTGGAACCTTGCCGCCGTTCCACTCGCCTCTTTCAACCTTCTCCATGCAATACGGGCACATCTCCGAAGTCCTTTTTGGATTGCAGTTAAAAGGGCATCCCTTTATCACTTCAATCTCTGGAAGAACCTCAGCAAGGGCTCTGACAGCAGTAGATTTTCCTGTCCCTTTTTCTCCTCTTACAAGAACTCCTCCGACCTGAGGATTAATGGCATTAAGAAGCAGAGCAAGCTTCATCCCCTCCTGTCCAACTATGGCTACAAAAGGGTATAGAATCCGTTTAAAGCGTTCTTTAGAACTATTACTTCCCATTATCTTCAAACCTCCTAATTTCTCTTCTAAAATCTCTTTTCACCCTCCCCTTAATCCCCTCCTGTCAAGGGAGGGGAAGTAAAGGAATATCACTGCTCACTACCCTCTCCCCTTGCGGGAGAGGGACAGGGTGAGGGGTTTCCCCTCTATTCCTCCTGCTCTTCAATCTGGGATTCAATCTCAAGATATATCTGCTTTAATTTTTCCAGTTCCTCAGGAGATGCCTCCCATTTCCCTCTGTTATAAGCCTCCATCAGGCGGTTAAGGGAATGTTCTACAGCCCAGATATTTTCCTGCATCATCTTCTTTCTTACTTCATCATCAAACATATACTTTTCAGCCACACCGCTCCATACCCAGTTATCAACAGAACCCGCAGTAACAGACCACCCAAGTAAGTGTTCAACCCTCTGGCCAATATTTCTTATTCCTTTGTAACCGCTGTCAATCTGGCCTTTTATCCATTCAGGATTCAAAAGTTTTGTTTTTGCTTCATAATCAAGGGTTGACCTTATGCTTTTAGTCTTAATTTTATCTCTTGTGCTGTCCGCAACAAGAATTGTAGGCATGGTTTTGCCTCTTCCAGGATTCTTCTTCCTCACAGTCTCAACAGACTTTGAAAGACCTCCAAGAAATTCATAGTAATGGTCCAAATCTGCCATACCGTATTCCTCACTGCTTCTTACCTGAGCAACAACATCTACTTTATCAAGCACCTCTTTGAATGTATCAACACTTGAGAAGGCGTGGAATTTGTCACCATAGATATGAGCCATTTTTGATATGTGCAAATCTGCTATCTGGCTTTCATCCTCCCATTCAGAGGTTTCAATTATCTGTGTTACATCAGTTCCATAATTGGATGAAGAGGGACCGAAAATTCTTGCCTGTGCAAGGCTTTCTGCCTGTTCTTTTGGCACTCCCTTGCCTTCAAGAACTTTCTGGATTTCAAGCGAGTGCTTCCTCATAAAATTCTGCCCAGATGGCTCATCAAGAGAGGCAACAATTTTAAATGCCCGGTCAATCATTCTTAAAAGCAGGGGAAAGGTATCCCTGAATATACCGCATATCTCAACAACAACATCTACTCTTGGTCTGCCGAGTTCCTTGAGAGGAATTGGAGAGACTCCGACAAAACCACCAACCCCCGACCACCTTGGCTTCACACCAAGGAGCCTGAAAATCTCAGCCACTGTTTCACCCTGCGTTTTCATTGTTTCAAATCCCCACAGGATGACAGCAACAGTTTCAGGCAAATTATTGTCATTTTCTGCCTTATAGTTTTCAATAACCTGATCAGCTATTGCCTCTCCCCTCTCACATGCAAGTGGTGTTGGTATGAGGTCAGGATTGAACTGATATATATTCCTTCCGGTTGGAACAACACTTGGGCTCCTGATTGGGTCTCCGCCAAGTCCCGGAGGAATATATGAACCCTTCATTGCCTCTATAAGGGCTTCACCCTCTTTATTGGAAGATAAACTCTTTGCAAAGGTCTTGGCAAACTCCAGAGTTTTCTCAAATTCTTCCGCATGCTCTGTCTTGAGTTTAAACTTAACATTCTTTTTTATAAGCTTTTTGACAGGAGAATTATTTTGAATCACCAGAGAAAGAATACTTCTTGCATCCTTATCTATTTCATCTAAAACCGCTCCCATCAGTTTGCCGCCTTTAGTTATTTTTGACGGAGTTGTGCGGGCTTCATCCCAGTCTATCCCTCTTGAAGCAGCAATCATCTTGTGAAGCGACACCATATCGCCCCTGTCAAACCTCACGACTCCAAGAACATAATTTATTAACTCTTCTCCATTCAGAGAGTCTCCAAGCACATGAACTCCCTTGGTCATCATGCTCCCTTTCATCTCATTAAGGGAATCATAGAGCTTATTGATATCAACATCCGCAGCCTCTACATCAACCATGTTTGCTTCCTTTGCCTTATCAAGTATCCCCTCTTTTATTTTCTTAGCCTGCGCAGGACTCTGCTCCTTCTGTTGGAAAAAATTATGGATATCCATTTCAAGCTCTGCATATTTTCCGTAAAGGTCAGAGATTATCATTGGTGGAGTCATATAATCTACCGTCGTGGCATATATTCTCCTTTTCGCTATTGAGGATTCAGATGGATTGCTGCAGGTATAAAAATACAGATTTGGAAGATTTCCTATAAGAATGTCAGGATAACAGGTCTTGGACATTGCAACATGCTTTCCGGGAAGAAACTCAAGTGTTCCGTGAGTTCCAAAATGCAGTATGGCATCAGCCCTGAAAGTATCTTCAATCCATCTGTAAAAAGCAAGGTACTGATGGTGCGGAACAATTGCCTGGTCATGGTATGTCTTTGAAGGGTCTTCAAAATATCCGCGGGGTGGCTGGAAACCTACAAATACATTTCCAAAAGCGATTCCGGGAACGAATATGTTTTTATCATCACACATTATTTTCCCCGGAGGATCACCCCAAGCTCCTATCATCTCATCCTGACAGGACTTTGGCACATTTTCAAACCATTTTTTATAATCATCAAGCGACACCTTGAAAGAATTTTCCTTTACCTTTTGTAGCGCTGTCCAGTTGCTCTGGTTAATTATATTTTTCTTTGTAACAAGCCTGATAAATTCATGCCTTGTTCTTGGATAGCCCGAAACAACATATCCATCATCTTTCATTTTATCCAAAAGCCTTATAATACTTTCAAATGTATCAAGGTTTCCTGCACTGCCCAGATTATCTTTTCCCGGAGGGTAGTTGAAAAGAACTATTGCAACCTTTTTATCCTTGTTCTGCTTATGTCTCAGCTTAATCCAGTTAACTGTCCTTGCTACAGCCTTATCAACCCTGTCCTCAATCGGTTCCATTATTCTTACTATGTTTTTCCCTGTTGATATATCCCTGTGTCCTGCAACCAGCAATCCCTCAATCAAGCCATCAAGCTCAGGAAGAATTACTGTTATTGTGGTCTCAAGCGGAGCCATTCCCTCTGGCTTTTCCTTCCATTCATCAATGGTTGTATACCCCATGCACAGATAGTGTATGAATGGAATATTCATCTTCTTGCAGAGATTCACAAAACCCTCATAGTCCCCTCCAAGCGGACCTCCCTCTATGCGGAAGAAAAGGAAGCTTATGATGGCGTCAACAGTTGGCCCCTTCTCATTAATGAAATGCCTTTTGATATTGCGAACATTTTCAGAGCCTTCTGAGAGCACTGTAACGACTCTAACTCCCTTTTCCTCTAACTTTTCAATAACCATGTTCAGGTCTTTTATGTCTTCACTCTGGTAGCGCTGCAGATAAAAAAGTATCCCGATAAGGGGTCTTTTTTTCCATCCATTGTTTTTTACAAGGTTTGTTTTATCATACCATTTCAGGTATTCATCAAGCGAGAGAAAAAAGTCCTGGGCTTTTGGATGGTAGATAGCTGTTGGCGGAACTTCTACAGGGTCTTTATAGCTGACTTTGTAGCCATAATATTCTGCCATTATAAAGTAGAGCATATTTATAATGTTTTCTCTTCCACCCTTGTAAAAATATTTCCACAACCTGACATAGTTGCCGGCATCCTTCCATTTTCCAAACCTCAATACCTTTAAAAACACATCAGATATCTCAAGAAGTTTTCTCACTTCCATTGGGCTTTTGCTGCTTACCATAAGCCCTTTCAGAACTGACAACACCTTCATTATTTTTGATTCTGCAACAGCATCAACAAGCTCACCAAGTTTGAATTTTCCGAGTTTTGTAAGCTTGATTCCCCTTGGAACCGAGGCAAGAACAATGAATGATTTCTCCTTATTGTGGTACTTCTCAAGAATGGCAAGAACAACATCATCAAAAACCATATTAACAATTATTACATCTGCCTTTGAAACATTCTCCTCCATCTGATCCAGCTGTTTTTTGGAAAACGGCTGATGTCTCAGACAGAACTGATAAGTAAGTTCCACTTCCCCCTTGAACATCTCTTTTAATTTATCTGATGCATCTGAGAATGATTTGCTGAAGGTATAATCACCAACTATGGCAGTAATATGCATACTTTCCTCCTCAAGAAATTAACTTATAACCTATCCAATTTTTTTAAGTATCTGGCTTGCCTTCTCAAGATTCTTTATGAGCTCATCCCAATCCTCACTGCTAAGTTTGCTGAAGATATTTTCAAGCTCTTCCCTTCTTCGTTCCATAAATTCCTTTCGCATCTTCTTACCCTTTTCTGTCAATTTAACCCGCACAACCCTTCTATCATCAGGGTCTCTCCATCTTTCCACTATACCAACCTCTTCTAAACCATCTATCATCTCGGTCATACTCGGCATTGCTACCTGAATATTTCTGCTCAACTCTCCCATGGTGTAGTCTTTATCTTCTTTAAAGGCTGATAAGGCTTTAAGCTGTGAAAGGTTGAAATCAAACTTTAGCTTTTCCTTGTCAATGCTTATTACACGATTGGTAAACTCAACAAAAAACTCCCTGACTTTTGATATCTGGCTTTCTAATTTGTCAATTTGCTGTATTGTCGCAAAGGCTTTATTTGAATCACCCATTTTTTTATCTCCACAAAGTAATTAGATTTTGAATAATTAGTTTTATAATAATTAGTTTACTAAATATTATATACCTAATTAAATTCTTGTCAAGTAGATTTTAAAATTTTTTTTTAAAATAATTTAGTTTTTACAATCACATAAACATTAAGATATGACAGCAAAATTTATTAATTTTTAAATACAACTTAACTATATGATATATTGTATTATTTTAAATATTATGCCAATTATATGACAATATTGATGTCAATCTATTGGCACATATTATATATTTAACATATTGATTTATAATATAGTTTATGGAAAGAAATTTTATTTCAACTTTTTTTTCTGTAAAAAATTAAACTATAAACAACTAACTATTATAGTAGAAAATATAATTATAATTAAAATACAAAGAGTTATTCCTCTTGTTAAAAAGATGGCACATCTTTTGCTATTTATATAAATCTAAGTTATACAAGATTTTATTAAATTTTCATTTAACCCTCTTCTTTAATAAGGAGATCTTTTATGAGATGTCCAAGATGTAGTGGAGTTATGGTAATTCAGAAATTTTTTGATATGTATTACAGCTTTGAGGGTTGGCGATGTGTAAACTGTGGGTCCATTATAGACAATTTAATTCTGGAAAACAGAAGAAGGAAAATAAAGAACTAGCCTAAAAATATGTTGCAGACCGGAGAGGTTCTTCTGTAATGGAGTTTACTCCTCCTACTACAAGAGTAAATTCTCCTTTAATCTGTTTTCTTTTTAAAAACTCCTTGATTCCATCTGAAATTTGTCCTCTGAAAATCTCTTCATACATTTTTGTAAGTTCCCTGCATATAGCGACCTTCCTGTCTCCCATCACTTCTTTGATATCCTCCAGTGTCTTTATCAATCGATAGGGAGATTCGAATATGATTATTGTCTCTTCGCTCTCCTTGAATTTTTCAAGATAAGTTTTTTTTTTGTTCCTTTTTACCGGTAGAAATCCTGAAAAATAAAATCTGCTTGTTGGAAGTCCTGATACAGACAGGGCTGCATTTAAGGCAGAAACCCCGCAGACAGGAACTATATTAATACCCTGCTCGAGAGACTGCTTTATCAAAAGATATCCCGGGTCTGAAATCCCGGGGGTTCCTGCATCTGAAACAAGAGCAACATTTTTCCCATTCAAAAGCTCTTTTACAATTAACTTCCCTTTGTATATTTTATTGTGTTCAAAATAGCTAATCAGGGGGTTTTTAATTTGGTAGTGGTTTAGAAGAATCCTTGTCCGTCTTGTATCTTCTGCTGCGATAATATCTGCTTCTTTTAAAATTCGTATTGCTCTTAGAGTTATATCTTCAAGATTTCCTATTGGAGTGCTGACAATGAAAAGGCTGCCCTTCCCTCCATTCATTTTATTATTTTCCATCACTTGCATTTCAACCAATAAACAATAAACAGATTAAATATAATCATAACCTAAATTCCAAATGTCTCATGGAAGTCATCAAAATGAGAAAGTTTTTTAAACTCTTTAAACCTTTTCCTTATTTCATCTTTTTCAAGTCTCATCAGACGGTTCAGGCTGAAATCCTCAACTGCAAAGGATGCCATTACACTCCCAAAAATTATCCCCTGTCTTATTGCAGGTTCATCAAACCTGTCTATGGAAGCTATGTAACCCATAAAACCACCGGCAAAGGTATCACCTGCTCCTGTGGGGTCATTTATTGTATGAAGAGGGTATGCCGGTGTTGCAAAAACTGAGTTGTCTGAAAACATCATTGCACCATATTCTCCTCTCTTCACAATAATCATTTTGGGACCGTATTTAAGAATCTTCTGTGCAGCCCTGACTATATTTGGCTCCTTTGCGAACTCTCTTGTTTCACCATCATTTATAATCAGAATGTCAATGTTTGCCATTGCCTTTTTTAATTCATTTGGCTTGCCTTCAATCCAGAAGTTCATTGTATCAAGCGCAATAAGTTTGGGCTTTTCAACTGATTTTAATACCTTTGATTGGAGGTCGGGGTCAATATTTGCAAGAAAAACATATTCTGCATTTCTGTAACTATCAGGAATAACAGGGGTGAAGTTTTCAAATACGTTAAGCTTTGTATCAAGGGTAATAGCCTCGTTTAAGTCATATCCGTATTTCCCTTTCCACCTGAAAGTTTTTCCGGGTCTTTTCTGAAGCCCTGATAAATCTATTGACCTGGATTCAAGCAACTTTATGTGAGTCTCAGGAAAATCTTCGCCAACAACAGCAACAAGTTTTACATCAGTGAAAAAAGACGCTGAAACAGAGAAATATGTTGCTGAGCCTCCCAAAACCTCCTGCACTTCACCAAATGGTGTTTTAACTGAATCCAGAGCAACAGAACCAACAACGACAATACTCATAAGTTCTCCTTAAATTAAGCTATAAGTTATCAGTTAAATGAAAATCCTCACTGTATTGAAGGCTAAAAAGATTAAGATTATCAGAGCAAATAATAAAGTCATAAGAATCATGAAAAGAAGAGGAAATAAATAAACTGCCAAGGTGCGGAACAGAGAAAATTCATAAATTCTCTTTATGAGAAAAACCTGCAACCCAATAATCCAGAACACTAATATCAATCCAGAAAAAGCATATAAACTTTCAAGGTTAAAACCATTACAGATTAATGAAAGAGGCGTCTTAAATATCCACGGAACAAATGAAAATCCCAAAAGGGTTAAAACTCTGGTCACTTTCTCCTTACGCCCGAAAATTTCAGCAATGAAATTATAGAGCAAAGAGATTGGAAACAGGAATAAATATAAAAGAAAAAACCTTACAAAAATTCCTGCAGCAAGACTTGCAGTGAAAATTTCTGATGACACACCAATACTGCTTCCAATGAAACTGCTCGTTAAAGATAAAGCTGCTATGAATAAGGACAGGAAAAAGAAATTTTTCTCCCTTACAGCCTCAACTCCTTCTTTTGGTGAGGCAATGATGTAATAAACCATGTCTGTATTTGTAGTGTCTCTTACCATCTTACCTGACAGGAGAAAACATTCTTTCTAAATCATTTATATAAGCAAATTGGGGAAGGTACTGGTATTTGACAGGAGATTCCTGTTCAATCTGAAAAGGGTTTGTTTTGAGATTTGCCATATTGGATAAAAGTTCGAAAATCTGTTCAAGAGGCTTGACTGGTTCCTTAATAATCAAAGGTTCTCCTTTTATCCCTGCAAGCTTTCCGGCAATCAATTTTGCATCTTCAAAACCACCAAGCTCATCGACAAATTTAATCTTTTTCGCCTGTTCTCCGCTGAAGATTCTTCCATCAGCAAACCTCTTTACCTCTTCCGGACTAATATGTCTTCCTTCTGAAACTGCACCCAAAAACTGGGAATAGACATTATCAACAGTATCCTGAAGAATCTCTTTTTCTTCTTTTGATAACTCTTTCCAGACAGAAAGTATATCCTTGTATTGTCCGCTTTTAACTATATTGTATTTAATACCATACTTATCCATAAAATCCTTAATGTTTAAAGAACCTATATAAACCCCTACGCTTCCTGTAATTGTTCCACGGTTGGCAACTATTTTATCAGCTCCGCAGGCAATATAATATGCCCCTGAAGCAGCTATGTCACCAAAGGATGCAACTACCTTTATCCCTTTTTTTCTCGCCTTTTTAACCTCATCATATATCTCCTGGGTTGCACCAACAGTCCCGCCAGGACTGTTAATCCTGAGTATGATTGCTTTAACTCTTGGGTTTTTGGCGCAGGTTCTTATTCTGTCAACAACAGCATCAGCTCCTCTAAATCTTACTCCAAAAGGGATAGAGGTTGGCTGGAAGGAAATCTCACCGTAAATATCAACCACAGCAATTCCTTCTTTGGATGGCATTCTGCTAAAGAAACCGCTGCTATTCTCCTCATTATCCTTTTCATTAACTCCTTTTCTGAGAAGCAAAGCGCCAATAATTACAGATAAAATGCAGAGGATTAATATGATTGAAGTTAGAACTCTCTCTTTTCTCATTATTTTTCCAAACCTCCAATATTGTTGTGAGTATAATTTAAGAACCTCCCTTGTCAATTAAAAACTATGGTCTTTTTTATGTCTGTTATATAAAATATTGTTTATGAAAAAAGTTTTTTGCCACATTTCTGAAAACATAGAAGAGATTTCCGAATGCTACAGGATACGCAGAGAAGTCTTTGTCAGAGAACAGAAGCTTTTTAAAAACTCTGACAGAGACAAATTTGACAAAAACGCCATTCACATTTGCGCTGAATATAATGGTGAAATAGTTGGAACAGTGAGAGTATTTGAAATAAAGGATGGGGTATGGTTTGGCGGAAGGCTCGCAGTTTTGAAAAAAGCAAGAAGAGGAGATACTGCAAAGCTTCTTGTTAAAAAAGCAGTTCAAACAGCTAAAAGCAAAGCTGCAAAGAAATTTCTTGCATGGGTTCAGGAGGCAAATGTGAATTTTTTTTTAAGACTTGGATGGAAAAAAACTGGCAGAGAAAAAATTTATTTAGGTAAATCTCATCAGCTAATGGAGGCAAACCTTTCTTTATCCTCTGAAAAATAAAGCGGAGATCTCTAAATTACACTAAACTCAGAGCCCTAATATTTTATCAACCACTGCAGAAAGCTCATTGATGTCAACCGGCTTATGAAGGTAATCAAATGCACCCAAGTTTAGCACTTTTACATACGAATTCATTTCACCATATGCTGTTAAAACAACAACTTTAGGGGTTTTGTTATTATCTTTTAATTTTTTCAAAAACTCGATGCCATCCATTACTGGCATCCTTATATCAGTCAGTACCAAATCAAATTCTTTTTTCTCAACCTCATTGAAACCTTCAAGCCCGTTTTGAACTGCTGTAACTTCAAAAGATCGCTTGGTAAAATACTTGATCAGGAAATCTCTGTAGAGGTCATCATCCTCAACAATTAGAACAGATTTTTTTTCTTCCATTTATGCCAATATTTAGATTTAAAACAGTTGAAAAACTAATATATTAACCAAAGCTTACCATCAAAAGTCAAGGTATTAATAAATAGATACCTTTTGTTTAGACACCTTGAATTCTCCAGTCTATATGACAAACCTATTTTGTCATTGCCTGCCTGCGGTAGGCAGGCGAGCGACCCCTTCGACATGCTCAGGATAAATTTTGGGAGCGTGGCAATCTCGTCTTTTAGCTGAAAGCTATCAGCTTTATAATTCGAGATTACTTCGTCGCTCCTGCCTGCCGGCAGGTTGCTCCTCGTAATGACAATTGTAGGACAACTTCTATCTGTCGCGGTGGTAGTTAGTTTTCTAAGTTTTCAAACCTGCTCTTCTAAGACAGCTTTCCTACAAACTCTTCTATTCTGTCCAGCCCTTTTTTAATGTTATCCATTGAGGTAGCATAAGAAAGCCTGATATAGGCATCATCTCCAAATGCAACTCCTGGAACTACAGCTACTTTTACTTCTGTCAAGAGAAGTTCAGAAAGGTCTGATGAGGAATTAATTGTTCTGTCATTCAATTTTTTACCATAAAGTTTTGAGAAATTAGGGAAGGCATAGAAAGCCCCCTGAGGGTTAAAACAGGATACCCCCTTTATTGAGTTTAATCTCTTTACAATATATTTTCTTCTCTCATCAAAAGCCTTAACCATTTCTTCAACCGCTTTCTGGTCTCCGCGAAGAGCTTCAACGCTTGCCTTCTGTGAAATTGAGGTTGGATTTGATGTGCTCTGGCTTTGTATGTTTACAATTGCAGAAATCACATCCTTATTCCCTGCAACATAGCCAATTCTCCATCCGGTCATTGAATATGTTTTTGAAACACCATTCACTACAAGTGTGTTTTCTTTTATCTTATCTGACAAAGAGGCAATGCTTACATGTTTGAATCCATCATAAACCATTCTTTCATAGATTTCATCAGAAATTATAATAAGATTGCTTTTTAGTGCGATCTCTGCAATTTCCTCAAGATGCTTTGCCTCATAACTTCCTCCGGTTGGATTTGATGGGCTATTAATTACAACTGCTTTTGTTTTTGAAGTAATATGCTTTTTGAAGTCATCACCTGTCATTCTGAAGCCATTTTCTTCTTTTGTTGGAACAATTACAGGAGTTCCGCCTGCAAGAATTACCTGGTCAGGATAGGAGACCCAGTAAGGGGCAGGGATTATAACCTCGTCTCCCCCTTCAAACAAAACCTGAGCTATATTATAAAGAACATCCTTTGCTCCGGCACAGATTACAACCTGGCTCCTCTCATATTTTAAATTATTATCCTTTTTAAACTTCTCTACGACCGCATCCCTCAGGTCATCTATTCCTGCAGATGGCGTATATTTTGTAAATCCTGATTTTATGGCTTTTATTCCAGCTTCTTTAATATTCTCTGGAGTATCAAAATCAGGTTCTCCAGCACCAAATCCTACCACATCAATCCCTTCTGCCTTCATTTTGTTAGCCTTTGCTGTAATAGCCAATGTTGGTGAAGGCTTAATACTCATCGCTCTCTTTGTAAGCTTCATTTCCACACTCCTTAAAATAAAAAATACTTACTTTTTGAAACGGAAATGATAATAAGAAAAAGAGAATTTTTAGTCAATGAATTTTTGGAAGGTTTTTAAACTATTTCACAAACGTCATTGCGAGAAGCGATAGCGACGAAGCAATCTCATTTTCAAACTTTCGGCTAAAAGATTAGGAAGGGAGATTGCTTCGCTTCGCTCGCAATGACACTGACCTGGAGCTAAGTTTTGGAAAAGAATAAAGAGTTCATAAGAAAGATGTTTTCCTCTATATCCTCAAGGTATGACTTCTTAAACCATCTTTTAAGCCTTGGGTTTGACAGGAAATGGAGAGAAAATACTGCAAAATCCATTCTGTCTGATGGCTCAAGCAGAGTTCTTGATGTATGCGCCGGTACTCTTGACTTATCAATAGCTGTCTCATCATACAATGGTTTTAATGGTATGGTAGTTGGAACTGATTTCTGTAAGGAGATGATAGAGATTGGGAAAAAGAAAATATCAGAAAGCAATCAGCTTTCAGCTATCAGCAGTCAGACCTCAGAACTCAAAACTCAAAACTCAAAGCTTATACCTCTCTGCGCTGACACACTGCATCTGCCCTTCAAAGACAACTCCTTTGATGCCATTACCTCTGCTTTCGGGATAAGGAACATTCAGAACCTAAGAAATGCTCTGATTGAGATGCGAAGGGTTATAAGAAATGGCGGGAAAGCTGTCATACTTGAATTCTACCGCCCCAAAAACTCTCTCCTTTTTTCCCTATATCTTTTTTATTTCAGAAACATTCTTCCTTCATTGGGAAGAATAATCTCAGGAGATAAGAAAGCCTACTCTTACCTCAGGGATTCAGTAACAGCATTCCTTACACAGGAAGAGATGAAAAAAGAAATGGAACTTGCCGGGTTTAAAAATGTAGGTTATGAAAATTTAACTTTTGGAATAGTGACTATCCATATTGGAAGAAAATGAGCTTTTTGAAAGAAATTAAAACTTTTTTTACAGACATAAAAATTGAGCATACTGTCTTTGCCCTTCCCTTTGCGGTAATGAGCGCCTTCATAGCCTCAGAAGGGATTCCTCAGAAAGAGAAAATCTTCTGGATAATAATTGCAATGATTGGAGCAAGAAGCTGGGCAATGGCATTTAACAGGGTTGCTGATTCAGGGCTTGATGCTGTAAATCCGCGAACAAAAAACAGGGCAATCCCTTCAGGGCTGTTGAGCAAGCAGAAAATGTGGGTATTCGGGATATTTTCAATCCTGATTTTTGAGTTTGCAGCCTACAGTCTTAACAGGTTAGCCTTTATTCTTTCACCATTAGCTCTTCTTATTATTTCTTTCTATTCCTACACCAAACGTTTTACCTCGCTATCTCACCTTTTTTTAGGACTCTCTCTGAGCATTGCCCCTGTTGGCGCATGGGTTGCAATTAGAGAAGAGATTTCCATTGTATCAGCAGAGCTTGCCCTTGCAGTAATGCTCTGGACAGCAGGGTTTGACATACTATATTCACTTCAAGACCTTGACTTTGACAGAACCTATGGACTTTATTCCATACCAAAAAAAATCGGTGTTAAAAATTCACTCACCCTTTCAAAATCCCTTCATATCCTGACTGTCCTGATACTCTTTTCCGTCATCTTTTTTTCTTTTCTTGGAAAAATCTATCTCCTTGGAGTTATTCTCTCTTCTTTTTTCCTTATCTATGAACACCTCTTAATTAAAGAAAATGACCTCTCAAAAATCAACAAAGCCTTCTTCAATATGAATGGTATTGTAAGCTTAACTTTGATGTTTTTTACCATTGTAGATTGTTTGTTTGGAAAGTAAATTTTTTAATTGGCTGGAGTTGAGGAAAGAGTTATACTCTTTAAAAAATGATCATTATCATCTTTAATCTTTAGAAAAAAGCTTATAGGTATAAAATTTACCCTTCTGAATCTCTTCCTCTTGAAGCAATACTCTTTTTGAATTTTATCTTTCCACTGTCATCTTTCTCTTCTCTTGTGATGTAAAATCCCTTTATCCCGTATTTCGGGGCTTGTCTGCCATGTCAAAATTGCCTTCTTCCCATCTAATTTCGCATTAAAGGATATAACCTCAAGATCCTACTTGAAGACCTGTTAACTTAAAGATTTCAAAAACGGTCCCGAGTGGATCGTTAATAATAGAATGAGACCCCCCTTCAACAATTAAATAGTTATCTATGAAATCTGAAAGCATATATCTTATCGCTACAGATGAGGGTTTAACCTTTAATGGCCAGGAAAAGTAAAAATCATTCATTAACTTAATATTTGATGGTTCGCTTATATCAAACACATATAATTTAAATTCATTCTTAATCCCTTTCTTAATTTCATTTAGAATAAACACATATTTATTATATTTATCATTTGATAAAAAACTAAAATTTCCATCTATATCCAGCAAATCGTGGGAATCAGTTATATAAATTTCAGAGGGATTTTTTAAATCTAAAATAATAAGCTTGGAATTTTTCGATATTAAATAAGCATAATCATTTCTTATGAATAATTTGTCATAAGATAATACTTCATTTATTCCTAAAATTTCTTCAAGTATATATTCTTTTATCAGTTGAAGATTTAATGGGTTCGAAATATCAAAAATAGCTAAACCAGATTTACCAGGATTAAAATCTGAATTATAAGCAAAGGGGATATAAAAATATTTATCAGAAACAAAAGGATAAATAAGGTTATATGGAGCAAGACCTATTATAAAATCCTTTATCCTATAGCTTGCTATTTGTTTAATATTATTTGAGTCTGCTATATCTATTATAATTAATGATGAAGAAAATGGGTCAGAGTTATCAATCCAGCTATTGATATCAATTAGATAAAGGTAATTTCCATTTATCAAACGCAAGGAACGAATACCATATGTATGATAGGTTGAATCTAAAAATATATCGTATGGATTCTTTATATCAAATCTTGTGATTCTAAGCTGAGAAGGGTCATCTTTATATCCGGGGCTGAAAAAGTAGGAAAAAATATAATCACCATATATCTCAAAATCTTGTGAAATATCTGTAGTATTCCAGAATTTAATATGAGTAATTTTTGGCAATTTAGATATATCAAAAACCCATAATCCTTTATGAAAATTACTTGTTTTTCCAGTCAGAATTTTTGTATCAGTATTTGTATTTGCAATAGAAACAGAATTGCCACCATTTTCATTTTCTGTTTCTGCATACGCATAGGCTATATTTCCTTTAATTTTGAGGGTTGTTATCCTTTTAATATTATAATTAGAATAACTATCAATAATCTTGCCAGGTTTAGCCAACCTTTTTATATCAATATCTGTGAAAATATAGTTCCCCTTAATGGTTATTACCTTTGCTGGAAAGCAAAAGTATTTTTTACAGCTTACACCATAAATTTTTTTAATTTCAATCTGAGAATTATTATATGGGGTGTTATATACCTTGCTGCTCAGAGCAGGAGTTTTTAAACTTATTTGCTCAGGTGATTTTTCTATATCAGCATCAAGAGAAAGGGGGTGGCCTGCAAAAGAAGAAGACGTTAGAAGAAAGAAGAAAAATATTATTATAAAAAAAAATTTTCTAGGTGAAGAAGGATGTAGATGAATGGATTTTATTGCCATCTTTTATCCCAAATAATGACAGTTTTTAATGCACAAAATTATATAGTTAATATAATATCATACTGGGAAACTGTCAATTGAATACTTCTTCTCTCATTTTAAATTTTTTATAGACATTTTTTTTCAATTTATGTATTCCCATAAAATAGATATTAGGATTTACCCTTGACTTTATTAATATATTTAAGCATGAAAGAGCAAAATTGTTAAGTTTTTGTAGGAGGAGTTGAAAAGTGGCACTGAATTTAACGCAGAAGATATTGAAAGCGCATTTGGTTTCAGGGGAGTTAAAAGCAGGAACAGAAATAGCAATTAAAATAGACCAGACCCTTACTCAGGATGCAACAGGGACAATGGCTTATCTTCAGTTTGAGGCAATGGGAATCCCGAGGGTCAAGACAAAGCTTTCGGTAAGCTATGTTGACCACAACACCCTTCAGACAGGTTTTGAAAATGCTGATGACCACCGCTATCTTCAGAGCGTGGCAGCAAAGTACGGGATATATTTTTCAAGACCCGGAAACGGAATCTGCCATCAGGTTCATTTAGAACGGTTCGGAGTTCCAGGACAAACACTCCTTGGTTCTGACAGCCACACGCCAACAGGCGGGGGCTTGGGAATGATAGCAATAGGTGCAGGAGGACTTGATGTTGCTGTTGCAATGGGCGGCGGACCATTCTATCTGACAAATCCTAAAGTTGTTCTTGTGGAGTTAAAAGGCGCTTTAAAACCCTGGGTTTCAGGAAAAGACATAATCCTTGAACTTTTAAGAAGGCTGACTGTAAAAGGCGGAGTAGAAAAAATTATTGAATATGGAGGAGAGGGAGTCAAGTCGCTGACAGTCCCTGAAAGGGCTACCATTACAAACATGGGAGCAGAGCTTGGAGCAACAACATCAATATTCCCGAGCGATGAGCAGACAAGGAAATTTCTGAAAGCCCAGAAAAGAGAGAAGATATGGAAAGAGTTTTCCTCTGACAAAGGGGCGACTTACTATGAAGTTATTACCATTGACCTTGATAAACTTGAGCCAATGATAGCAAAGCCTCACAGCCCTGATAATGTCTGCAAGGTTAAGGAAATCCAAGGAGAAAAGGTAAACCAGATATTGATTGGAAGTTGTACAAATTCATCCTACAGGGATTTGATGCTTGTGGCATCCGCCTTAAAAGGCAAAAAAGTACACCCCGATGTAAGCCTTGGAATCTCACCCGGGTCAAAACAGGTTTTTCAGATGATAGCCAAAAACGGAGCCCTTGCTGATATAATAGCATCAGGCGCAAGGATTCTTGAATCCGCCTGCGGTCCATGCATCGGGATGGGGCAATCACCCTGTAGCAAAGGAGCCTCCATTAGAACCTTTAACAGAAACTTTGAAGGCAGGTCAGGAACAAAAGATGGACTCATCTATCTCGCAAGTCCTGAAGTAGCAGTCGCGGCAGCAATAAAGGGAGTAATAACTGACCCAAAAAAACTTGGAAAATATCCGAAGATAAAATCCCCTGACAAATTTCTCATAGACGACAACATGGTAATTCCTCCGTCAAAAAATCCTGATAAGGTTGAAATAATAAGAGGACCGAATATTGCACCACTTCCAGTAAAAGAACCTCTTCCGTACACACTTGAAGGAAAAGTATTATTAAAAGTCGGTGACAATATCACAACAGACCACATAATGCCTGCCGGAGCCAAGATTCTGCCGCTGCGCTCCAACATACCACGAATTTCAGAGTATGTATTTGAAGTGGTAGACCCTGAATTTCCCAAAAGGGCAAAAGCAGAACACGGAGGTTTTATAATAGGCGGCGAAAACTATGGACAGGGGTCAAGCCGTGAACACGCTGCGCTTGCGCCAATGTATCTTGGAATAAAATTTGTGCTTACAAAATCCTTTGCAAGGATACACAGGGCAAACCTGATTAACTTCGGAATTCTTCCTCTGACCTTCTCAAACCCTGATGATTACAACCGTCTTGAGCAGGGTAACAGGCTTGAGATAAAAGATGTCCACAAATTACTTAAAGAAAACAATAAGCTGACAATAATAAATATTTCCAAAGGAAGCGAATTCAAAGCCTCTTATGACTTAACCAAACGGCAGAAAGAAATAATTCTGGCAGGAGGCTTATTAAATTATACTAAAAGAAATTCAATCTGAAATTTATTTAGAAAAAAACAAAATTCCACTTGATAAATATTTCAGTATTTAATATATAAAAATGCAAGCAAATAATATAAAAAAACTAAGTTTTCTTTTATAAGACAACAGAGAAAAAAAACTTTTTTAAAAGGGTGAAAAAAATGAAGATATTAACAATCAGGGAGGCAGCAAAAATATTAAAAATCAATCCACATACTGCTTACAGGTATGCCAAAGAAGGAAAAATACCTGCTGTAAGAGTTGGAAGAAACTGGAGAGTCATGGAAGAAGTTTTGGAAGAATGGCTTGTTAAAAAAGCAGGAAAAGACATTGGTGCCTGGCACAGGAAAAAACCTGAAAAAAAAGGCAAGAATTAATTAATCCAAGTTCTCGAATCGAGTTATTTTCATAAACCTGTCATTTTCCGGTTTTAGCTGCAAAGTCGTCTTGTTAAGAACTGTTTTTGTATTTAAAAAGTCCTAATTTTTCTTAATTTGCTTATCCCATTTTCTGATACCACTCTATAAAAAATATCGGAATCTGTCTTCACTACTTTTTTTTTCTTAACAAACGATTAAAAAACCTGCTATAAATTTTAGAAATTTTATTGAAATAGATTTCTATTCAATATATCAATATCAAAAGAAAAGGAGGATTTATAAAAATTTTAAAATCTGGAATATTCTTTTTTCTGCTTTTTCTTTTTATTGCTACAGGAATACACGCTGAGGTTGCGATTGTTTCTCTGGCAGGAAAGGGAGAATTTGGTTTTTCTGATGGAGAAGGCAATAATGCAAGATTCAATATTCCCATACGTCTTGCCTGTGATAAGGAAGGTAATATAATAGTAGCAGATATATTTAATAATTGCATAAGGAAGGTCACCCCAAACGGTTCTGTCAGCACAATTGCCGGAACAAAAGAAGGTGGTTACATAGACGGAGATTTGGGAAAGGCTAAATTTGGCGCTCCCCATGGTGTTGGCGTGGACAGCAAAGGGAATATCTTTGTTGCTGACCTTGGAAGTTCTACCATAAGAAAGATATCAACTGATAAAACAGTAACCACATTTGCAGGTTCAGGAAAACCAGGATTTAAAGATGGCAAAGGGAAAGAGGCTGAATTTTCATTCCCCCATGCAATAGCAATTGATAGCGAAGATAATCTTTTCATTGCAGATATCTCAAATAACAGAATCAGAAAAATAACTCCTGATGGAACCGTCTCAACATATGCAGGCAGCGGAGAAAAAGGATTCCGCGACGGCAATGCAAGCTCTGCGCAGTTCAATATGCCAATTGATGTGGCTGTTGACAAGAATGGAAATTTATATGTTGCTGATATAGGAAACCAGAGAATTCGCAAAATCCAAGCGTCTCCATCGAATTTCTGGGATGCTCTTTTAAGGTTTTTTGGTATAAAAAAAATTAATGTATATACTCTTGCTGGCAATGGAAGAACCGGATACAAAAATGGTAAAGGGAATGAAGCAAAGTTTAACGGACCCCACGGAATTGCAGTAGACAATAATGGAAATTTAATTGTAGCAGAACTTTATAACCATGTTATCCGCAGCATAAGCCAGGACGGAAAAGTATCAACGCTTTGCGGAAATGGAGAGAAAGGCGATATTGATGGAGATGGAATCAAAGCACAGTTTAACCAGCCCGGAGGTGTTACAATAGATAAGGATGGGAATATAATCATTGCAGACCTTTATAACCATAAGGTTAAGAAAATCATACTTAAATAGGGTTCAAGGATTCGAGGGGTTAGCTGACAGCCGGGAAAATTTTTTTTTACCAGGAGGACCTTTAATGCGTGATATGACAAGAGAAGAAATAAACCAGTTAATTAACGAATGGACATGGGGAACCCTGATGGTTGTTGATGAAAATAAACCCTACGGGGTTGAAGTTGCTTACTACACTGATGGTGAATATATCTATATGATTTCAAGCCCTATGGGAAGAACAGCAAAATGTTTTACCATTAATCCAAAAGTAGCCTTCAAAATCTGTGACACTGATTTAAAATTCAAGCGCTGGAAAGCCGTTATAGTTGAAGGAAAACTTGAAAAGGTAACTAATAAGGAAGATATTCTGAAAGCGTTCAAACTGTTAGCAAAAAAAATGGGAAGGCGTAAAGACATATACGAAGAAATTGCTGAAAAGCATTCAAAAAATTCTGAAAAGTCCCCTGTGCACCGCATCCGCATTGAAACAGTTGGAGGTAGATGTAATTTCTGAAGAGATACTTCTTGCCTTTTGAGGAGAATTTTAAAATCTAATGTCTTTAGCAATAAAAATATTTGCCATTTTTCTGTTAGTTGTTATCCTCTCAGTAACAGCGCTTTACCTGTTAATCCCCTATTTTATTGACATTAACCAGATTAAATCAACCGTTGCACAGGGACTGGAAAAATCTACAAACCGCAAAACATCAATAGATAAAATTACTCCGTCATTTGTCCGCGGTCCGGGGATAAAACTGGAAGGACTGAAAATTTTTGAAGAAAACGGAAAAGATGTTTTTCTTTCTGTTGACAGCCTGTACATAACTATTCGTATCACTTCGCTTTTTTCAGGCAAATTCAATCCAAAAAATATAATCATCAAAAACCCCGACATAAAGATAAAAAGAAATGAAAACGGTGAATTCAATATTAAAGGTATTATAGAAGCTTTAAAGAAAATAAAAAGAGATCCTGAGCTTCTTTCAAAAATCCTTCTTAGAAATATCTTAATAAAAAAAGGGGAAATTAGTTTTGATGACTTTTTCAATTTAAAAAAGCCATTTGAATCTCAGTATGAGGAGCTTGAAATAAATATTAAAAATTTTTCCTTTGTTAAACCTGTCAGCATCTTTTTTCTGTCGAATTTTCAGAACGAAAAAGGAGGAACAAGCTCGATTGAAGTTAAAGGGATGGTTGAAAAAATCCCGATGGATTTTGACCCGAGCAAAATCAAGATCACAGCAAGACTTGAAATAAATTCATTCAATCTTATTCAGTTTTTTCATTACTATAAAAACTTCTCACCATTTTCAAATCTTGACGGGATAACAAACATAAAAGCAGAATTGTCAGGAAATCTTCTGGGCAATTTTACTCTTAAAGGAGATGTACAGTTCAAGTCGCTGTTAGTTGCTTACCCAAAATTCTACACCAAACCGCTCCAGTCAAACTCTGGAAATTTAAGGTTTGATATGAAATCAGACAAAGACTCAGTTAATATTAAGGATTATCAGATTAAAATGGATAATTTAATCCTTAACGGATCCTTTTACCTGAAAAACCTTAAAGCAGAAGACAAGAGTATAAATTTAAATATAAGTTCCAACTCTTTTCCCTATGATGAATACAAGAAATATCTCCCTGAAAAAGTAATGCCCCAATCAGTTATAAGTTTTTTAAAAGAAAAACTCAAAGGAGGAGAAACAAAGTTAAACTCCTTAAGATTTGAAGGAAAAACAGAAGATTTTAAAAACCATAAATATCCTGAAAATCCAAATTTGATAACCCTTGATGCTGATGTTAACAATGTAGATATGCTTTTAAGAAACAACCTGAGTCCAATTAAAATTGTAAAAGGAAATATTTCCATGAAAGACGGAGAATTAATATTTGCAAACTTGAATGGAACCTTTGGGAAATCTCCATTGCAATTAACTTCAGGGAAAATTTTGAGCATATATAAATCTCCTGAACTGATTCTCAATTTAAAAGGTAATACAAGAATCTATGAAATAACAGAATTTTTTAAAGCAGGCTTTATGCCTAAATCTGTCAGTGCTGAAGCAAGAAAAATTCAGTCGTCAAACGGTTTTGCAAATTTAAACCTTTCAATTGGAAAACTTTTAAAAGAAAATTCTCCATTCAGTTATAGCGGTGAATTGGTTTTAAACGGAGGGAGTTTTCTTTACCAAAAATTGAATTTCCCTTTTTATAACCTGAATGGAATCGTTAAATTCAACAGCGATGAGATAAATATCAATAATCTGGCTGCAAAGATAAAAGACTCACGCATTACATTGAAAGGAACAATAAAAGATTACAGGAAAAACTCCTCTTCAGTCTCTTTATCTTTTAACGGAAATATATCCTCCGCAGTAATCAAACCGTTTTTTGGAAAAAACTCTGAAAAAATCAAGCCTGACGGTTTTCTGGAACTCAGCATAAAAGCTAAAGGAAAAACCATCAGCCCAAATCTTATTGGCAAAATTGATTTATCTGAAATGGGCTATAAGATTGGAGAGGGATTCAGCAAACAGAAGTTTCATCCAAATGAGTTAAGCATTGAAGGTCATCTGTTTGAAAAGAATACCCTTCATATTGACAAATCAACAATAATCCTGGGAACAAATGAACTCACAGCCACAGGAGATATTTATGATTTTAAAAGCCCCTCTCTTAGCATCTCCTTAAAATCAAAAGGATTTGATTTAAAAGAAGCACAGCAATCATTCCCGTTTCTTTTCAGACACGATACCACAGGAAAACTCGCTGGGGAAATTAAAATACTGGGAAAAGTTTCTGATGTAAAGGAATTAAAGCTTTCACCAAACTTTGGCTTGGAAGATGTGACTTTTAAAATAGGAAAATTCAGGGAAACACTGAATAAAATAGACGGCAACATTACATTTGATAAAGATTCCCTTTCTCTTTCCAACACAGACATAACTATTGGCAAAAGCAGGTTAATTCTGAATGGCAGGATATCAAATTTTAAAACCCCAAAGATGGATTTTGATATAAAATCGCCATCATTAAATCTTAATGACTTTTTCACGAAAGAAACTGCAGATAAAGATAAACGTGAAGGATTTAAATTCAGCAATCTTGAATTATCAGACCTCGCTGGAAGGCTTGATTACAATAACGGACTGGTTAGTATTGAAAACTTAAAATCCAAATGCTGGGATGGAAATATTATTTTAAACGGTATGTTTGATTTCAGCAGGAAGAATGAATACCGTTTCCAGTTCTCTAATGAAACAAAAAATAACGACATAAAAAAAATTCTTGGTTACCTTGGTATTAAGGATTCTGATATGCGTGGGAAAATAGACATCAAGGGAAATTTAGGAAGTTTAGGAGAAAACGGTGAAGAAATTAAAAATAATCTCAACGGAAATATATCCATAGATTCAAAGAATGGAAAAATTAAGAAAACAGGGCTTAATATTTTTTCAAAGGTTCTGACATTTTTCAATGTTTTTAAATGGCACGAATTCTGGATCAAGGACGTTCAGGTTAACGGAATGCCATATAAAAACCTCACAGGAGATTTTTTAATAAAAAATGGAATTGTATCTACTGAAAACCTTTTCCTTGACGGAAATGCAATGAAAATATCTGCAATTGGCAGTATTGACATACCTAAGGGTACAATAGATATGAAATTAGGGGTTCAGCCTTTAAGCACAGTAGATACCATAGTAAGCAATATCCCTGTAATCGGGTATATTCTCGGAGGTGAAAACAAGAGCATTGTAATTGCACATTTTAAAGTAACAGGGGATTTAAAAAATCCTGATGTTGAATCAATACCTATCCAGAGTCTTGGCACTGGAATTCTTGGAATATTTAAGAGGATCTTTACCTATCCAAAATATCTTATATCACCATAGAAGCAGTATTTCCCAGTTGTCCGCATGCAGCAAGAATATCAGTTCCTCTGCTTTTCCTTAAGTTCACAGTGATTTTTTTTGACTTCAGAAAGCTCTGAAATTCCAAAACCCTTTCAGGAGGAGATGGCAGGAACTCTGAATCAGGGAAAATATTGAAATTAAGCAGGTTAATCTTTGCTTTTATTCCTTTAAGAATCCGCACAAGTTCTTTTGCGTCTTCTATGCTGTCATTGAAATCCTTTATTAAGATATACTCAAAAGTAATCATGCTTTTTTTCTGCAAAGGATAAGTTCTAATCGCTTCCATCAACTCTTTGAGAGGAAAAAATCTGTTAACAGGCATTAGTTTTCTTCTTTTTGCATCATTTGGAGCATTTAATGAAACAGCAATGCTTATGTTTAAACCGGACTCCATCAGCTTTTTTATCCCCGGGATAACTCCGCAGGTTGAAAGGGTAATGCGGCGCGATGAAAAATCAAATCCACCCCTGTCAATCATTATCTCCACAGCTTTTTTAACATTTTCAAAATTATCAAGCGGCTCTCCCATCCCCATTATTACAAGATTTGTTAGCTCGTTGCTCTTTTCCAAATCTCTTTTTACTTCCAGAATCTGGTTTAAAATTTCTGCGCTGGTGAGGTTTCGTTTAAATCCTTTTTTCCCTGTAAGGCAAAACCTGCATCCTCTTGCGCATCCGACCTGAGTCGAAATACAAAGCGTAATCCTCTTCTTGTTAGGAATCAGGACACTCTCAATAAAATTCTTGTCAGCAAGAGCAAATATATATTTCCTTGTGTTGTCAGAGGAGGATAAGATTTTTTTAATTGCCAACCTGCTTAAAAAAGCCTTTTCAGAAATCAGTGACCTGTTGCTCTTGGAAGCATTGCTCATCTGGCTGAAACAGGTGATTCCTTCCTTGAAAACCCATTTTTTTATCTGGGAAGCCCTGTAACCCTCAAGTCCAAGTTCAGCAAGAAAGATATCAATTTCAGGCAGACTCAGATTCAATAAGTCAGTTTTTTCCATAATTATATATCAAATCCAAATGACGAAGGAATTTCAAAATTTTAGTATGCTGTCATAATTAGTTCTTTGTATTGTCATTGCGAGGGACGAAGTCCCGAAGCAATCTCAAAAGGAGATTCCTTCGCTTCGCTCGGAATGACAATAGGGTAAAGTTATTTACAGGACAGGACAATAGCTTACAGCTATCAAAGCTATTTTGACCTTAGAGCTTTAAACTTTATCTATGGTATAAATCTTCAGCTATATCCTCTAACTCCAGTTCCAGCAATTTTTCCTTTTTAGGAGCCGTAGTTTCTTTGTCCCAACCGCGGCAGTCATAATAGTCGTCAAGCATTTTTTCAATACCCTCTTTTTTAAACGTTTTTCCCCTCCATTTATCACCATCAGCTGGTTTTTCAAAAAACATTGACGGCACTCTGTCATTCTTTCTGCTAAAGCCGCCAACTCTGAGATTAAACGCCTGCTCAACAGGCAAAACATCATCTATTATCAATCCCCGCAAATGGTCTGTTCAAATTCCTCGCTCCCTTTCCCGATTCTTGATGCTGCAACCTTCTGCCCATCACACAGAATTTCTCCAAATCCCTTTTTATGAGCCATCTGCTCAATAAGCGAATAGACTGTTTTAAAATTTCCCCATTCAAGCTTTATCCCTTCTGTATCCTCGCTTTTTGAAATTGCATTAACAGGGCATGCTTTCTGGCACGGAGGGTTTTTGCAGAGCTTGCAGGTTACAGGGTAATCTATGAGATGTTCAACTGTAACAACCCTTATTCTTGAAAGCCAGGGGGCAAAAATTCCTTCATGCCTGAATGAACAGACTATCTCGCATAGCCTGCAACCAGAGCAAACAGCAGGGAATTTACCTTCTTCAAGAATTATTTTTTTATCTTTAACCATAATTTTCATTTGAATTTATAAACAAAAACTGTAATGTCAAATGAAATATGGCAAACAAACTTGATTCAACTTTGGGTAGTGGCAGGTCTCCTGACCTGCCATCAAGAAATATGAAATATAGTGAAGGCTATCACTTTATTACAATAGTGACAAACAATCGTATCAAGGCATTTAAATACAAAGAAATAGCTATGATAGCTATAAAGGTAATTTCATTTTATGAAAAGAGGTTTGATTACAAACTTATAGGATTTATTATTATGCCATATCATATTCACTTTATCTGTGAACCAATTAAAAATATTTCTAGTTATGAAAATCCTCTTAGGAAAGGTTTATGCAATGATATATTTGATTACGAGTTCTCAGATATTAGACGGTATTTCGGGTCAGGAGACCCGAAGCTACCCTGACTTATAAACAATTTCATATTCATGGCACAAACTGCTGACTGCATAATAATTGGTGGCGGGATTATAGGAATAAGCATTGCCTATAATCTTGTTAAATGCGGATTAAAAAATGTAATCCTTCTTGAAAAGAAGGAATTTCTTGGAACAGGCTCAACTGCAAAATCTGCAGGAGGAATAAGGCACCAGCATTCAACTGAAATAAATATCAGAATGACTCTTGAAAGCGTTAAAATCTTAAAAACCTTTGAAGATGAGATGGAAGTTAATATTGATTTCCGGCAACACGGTTATCTGCTCCTTGCTGCAAGTGAAATAACCCTTTCAGAATTAAAAAAAAATGCAAAACTTCAGAAATCGCTCGGAGTAGAAGTAAGCCTCTTGTCTCCAATAGAAATAAAAACTATTGTTCCTCAATTAAATATTGATGATATCCTTGGCGGAACATTCTGCCATCAGGATGGTTATCTTGACCCCAATGGACTTATGTACGGCTATTCCAAAAATTTTAAAAAACTCGGAGGAGAAATTCTTACTTCAACTGAAGTGACAGGAATAAAGGTAAAAAATGGAAAAGTTTTTTCAGCAGTGACCAACAAGGGGGAAATCCAGTCAGATATAATTATCAACGCCGCAGGTCCCTATGGCGGCAAAATCGCAGAAATGTCCGGACTGAAACTCCCTCTCACGCCTCTTAAACGGCAGGTCTTTGTTACTGATGTCTTCAAAGAAATCAGCCCGACTACGCCAATGGTAATAGACCTTGATGCCCCGTTTTACTTTAGACCCGAACAAAGCGGAGCAATTCTTATGAGCATGGCGGACAAACAGGAAACTTCCGGATTTGACACAACCCTTGACTGGAGTCTTCTTGAAAAGGTTGTAGAAAAAGCAATCCACAGGGTCCCTGTTTTAGAAAACGCAAAGATTATAACAGGCTGGGCAGGATTGAGGACGCTTACTCCTGACCAGAATGCAATTCTCGGAGAGGTTGCCGCCTTAAAAGGTTTTATCTGCGCTGCCGGATTCAGCGGTCACGGCATAACACACGCCCCGATAGCAGGGAAACTAATCTCCGAGCTTATTATTGATGGAAAAACAGAAACCCTTCCAATCATTGAAATGAGCCCTGAAAGGTTTGCAGACGGAAAATCAGGTTATGCAAATGGCGTGATTTAATTTATAAAAATTTCCCTTTACAGATTTTTTTAATCTGTGATAATGAAAAAAATAGTCAGAAGGGTTTAATGGTTTAATGATTGAAGATTTTAGATTTTAAAAATTAAAAAGCTGAGAGCTGTATGGTGACAGCTTATATCAAACTTTTGCCTTTTGATTTTCACTTGAATCCTTGAACCCTCAAACCCTTGAAACCTTTTTTACAGGAGACAAACCATGGCTGGAGAACGCAAGGAAAAGGAAAAAGCTATTGATTTAGCCTTTGCCCAGATTGAAAAGCAGTTTGGCAAGGGTTCAATAATGAGGCTTGGTGCTGAACACGTTGTGCAGGATATTCCTGTTATCTCAACAGGTTCTTTAAGCCTTGACATTGCCCTTGGTGTTGGAGGTCTGCCTCGGGGAAGAATAATAGAAATCTTTGGTCCTGAATCATCAGGTAAAACAACCCTTGCCCTTCACGCTGCTGCAGAAGCGCAGAAAATCGGAGGAATAACTGCCTTCATAGATGCTGAACACGCACTGGATGTCTCCTATGCAAAGAGGCTTGGCGTAAGGACAGATGACCTTTTAATCTCCCAGCCTGATACAGGTGAACAGGCGCTTGAAATAGCAGAAGTCCTTGTAAGAAGCGGTGCAATTGACCTGATAATAATTGACTCTGTTGCAGCATTGGTCCCAAAAGCCGAGATTGAAGGTGAGATGGGGGATGCCCATATGGGCTTACAGGCAAGGCTGATGTCTCAGGCTCTCAGAAAGCTTACAGGCATTGTGAGCAAGTCAAACAACATACTAATATTCACAAACCAGATAAGACATAAAATTGGTATCTTTTTTGGTAATCCTGAAACAACATCAGGCGGAAATGCTCTCAAATTTTATGCCTCTGTGCGGCTTGACATCAGGAGAATTGCCTCAATAAAAGAAGGACAGGATATTGTTGGAAACAGGACAAAAGTAAAGGTTGTCAAAAACAAAGTCTGCCCGCCCTTTAAAGAGGCTGAGTTTGATATAATGTATGGAGAGGGTATTTCCTCTGAAGGAGACATTCTTGATAAGGGAGTTGAATTGGGAATAGTAGAAAAAGGCGGTGCTTGGTTTTCCTACGATGGCGACAGGATTGGTCAGGGCAGGGAAAATGCAAAACTCTTTCTCAAGGAACACAAGGATACCTGTCTTGAGATAAAGAAAAAGGTTTTGGAAAAAAAGGACTTGTTGAAAACTAGTAAATAACCCCACGCTTTCGCACAGGGTATTCAGGTTGTGTTTTTCATAAACAAAAATTCGGTTAGATTATTTTGAGTAAGCGTTAAGAAGCTTGATTGGTAGTCAGGCTAAGATAAGCCTATACCTGTTTTATACAATACCAACAAACCCCTTCTCCACCCATCCCCTCATATCCTTTGAACCATGGGGAAGTTTTATTTTTAACCACCCATCGCTCTCATCAAGAATTTCAATTTCTGTCCCTTCATGGAGTTTAAACAGGATTGTATCATTACTGCTATTTCCGGACCTCACCGAAACCTCTTCTGCAAGCACAACTCCATCCTTAAGGTTTTCCATCACGTAAAACTTTGTTGCTGCTGAAATTCCGCTTGAAAGCATTATAAAGAGTGAAACAAAGAAAACGGCTCTTAAGAGAGGCAAGGGTTTAAAAATCTTCAAAATAGCTGAAATCCAGAATATTCCATTGAAGACAAGAAATATCATGAAAAGCTCTTTAAGATTTAAACTGTAATACCAGAAAAAAATTCTTCTGCGAATTTCCGGGTCTTTTATTTCTGTTCTATCTTTAATATTCTGCCTTGCATAATTAAGATTTGCAGTTAAATCCTCATCCCGAGGACTATATAACTTACCATTCTTGTAATTGAAAATAGCCCTTCCTGTTTCTCCTTTTCTGAAATAGCAGTTCCCAAGGTTATAATAGAGCAAACCATTTCTGATTCCTGAGTTTAAAAGCTTCTCGTATAATGAAATAGCCCCGTCATAGTCGCCTTTATTGTATGCCTGGTTTGCTTCAAGAAAAATATTAGAGGGTTCATCTGAAGAAAAAACCGGAAGGGAAATCAGCATTATGGAAAACAGGAAAAAAAGAACAAAAACTTTCATATAGGAAATCTCCTGAAATCCCTTTCAAGAACATTCAACAGCTCTTCACCGGATATCAAAAGCTCTTTTTTCTCCTCAGGAGATAAGCCTCCGGAAACAAACTTTTTATACTCAAGGTTCTCAAGGAAACTTTTAACTTTTTCAACAGTCTTCTCATTTATTCCTGCAGTTCCAAGCCTTTCCCCTATTTCAGCAGGGGTAAGAGCAGAACCTGCAACATTCAGTTTATCTCCAAGATATTCCCTGACAGTCTTGGACAGAATAGTAAAGAAGGCATCTTTATAATTCTCCCTGCACTTCCTGGCTTCTTTAAGTCTTTTTTTTGCCTCCCCGATGGCTCTCCTGTTTCTTGCAAATTTTATGTCCTTCATGTAACGGTCACTTCTTTTTTTATACACAAGACATGACAGATAGGACAGAAAAGGGATTATTGAAAAAGCAATATAAAGAGGGTCTGACAAATTTAGCCTCTGGTCTTTCAAAGATGAAATTGATGTGTTTATTGGAAGGATATCTCTTTTTAAAACCTTAATTGACTCCTGCAAACTTTGTCCTTTAAAACCTTCTGCAATACGCAATCTTTCATCCTCGCCTCCGGGCAATCCTGTGAAAACAATCTTCTTAGAGCTTATAGTTTCATATTTTCCGGTTTCAGGATTAAAAAATGAAATTGTTACAGGAGGAATATTCAGAATTTCTGTTTTTAAAGGAATAATTGCTTTCTTGAAAATTTTTTCCCCGATTAAAGAATCCCCGTCAATACCAATTTCAACCCTTGGCTGGTCATTATAGATTTTAAATTCAGAAGATTCTTTTAAAAAAGGTTCAGGAATATTTCTGATATTCCCTTTTCCTGAAATTTCCAGATCAAGAGTAGCTGATTCTCCAACCTTAATCTCATTTTTGCTTAAGCTTGCAGCGATTTTAAAATTTCCAACAAGGTTGTTAAAGTCTTTAGGTCTGTTTTCTTTTGGCAGAGGCTTTACATTTACAATAATCGGTTTTGTGCTGAGTATTTTTTGTTCAATTCTTCCGCTACCGAAAAAAGGGTCATCAAAAAAACCTCTGCTTTTTGATCTCCTGACAATTCCAAACTTAATTCTTGAAGAAAAAATCTCAAGCTTGCCTGCTTTTAATGGAAAAAGAACTGTTCTGATTTCATATACAAGGTACTGTTCTCCGTTAATTACCTTGCTAAGTTCTCTCTCTTTTCCAAGCTCCTCAGCGATAAAACCCTCAAAGGCAGGTTTTTCAATACTTGCTTCCGAGACAGGAATTTTTCTGAAAAAGCGGATTGTATAAACTATCTGCTCATTCATATAGGGGTTTGGGTTGTTTATCTCCGCGGTCAGGAAAAACTCCTTTGAATCTGAATCTTTTCTTGATTCACCTGACAAAGACAGAACTTTTATCTTTATTGGTGCTGTTCTGTAAACCTTTCCTTGGACTTCAACCTGTACCTGACCAATAGTGAAATCTCCCTCTTTCTGAGGAACCAGAATGTAGTTAAAAGACTTAGAGGCGCTTAAAGTGCCATTGATTATTTTCACTTCAGAAGATGTTCCGCTTGACATGACCTGAAAGCCCTGAAGAGACGGAAGAACCGGATCTCCCATTCTCTGTGCCCCGTTCACAGCCACAGACAGGGTTATCTGGTCATCCATTGTCGCCTCTGTTTTGTCAACTGTTGCTGTAACAGTAATCTCAGAAGCTGATGCTGGAAAGATAAAAAATAAAAAAATAAATATTGATGCTAATATAATTGGTTTCAGCTTTACCATAATCTTATCAGTCATAATAAATTATCACGTGCTTTCGCGCGTGGCTTTTGAGTTTATTTTGTTTGTTTGTCATTGACCCAAAAATTCCATCGGACAGGCGGGAATGATAAACTTTGACTCTTTCTATCCACTAACTACTCTTTATTCCCTACTATTACAGCTTATAGCTGAAATCACCAGTCCCTTGATGGAGTGTAAGGCATTACTCTTCTTTTCATCGCATCTCCCAAAACAGGGTTTTTCTTCTCCTCCTTAAGGCTGTTTAACAGCATTTCAGCTTCTTCTTTTGAAAGCTGCCTTGTATTCATTTTGGATTTCCCTTCATCCTTGGGTTTCTCGTTTTCCTTTTCTCCTTGTTGTTGACCACTCTGATTCTGTTTATCTTTCTGCTTGTCCTGCTGAGCAGAATTCTTTAAATCCTCTCCCTCCTTCTTATTCTCTTTTCCTCCATCTTTTTTATCTTCACCCTTCTTGTTTTCATCCTTTCCTTTCTCATTCTTATCTTTACCAGCCTCCTTTTGCTCATCCATCTCTTTTTCCAATTTCTCCATTACAAGTTCCAGATTATGCCTGGCATCTTTATCCTCAGGGTCAAGTTCCAGAGCTTTTTTATAATATTCAGCTGATTTATTTAAATTCCCTTTTCTGTAGAAGCAGTTTCCAATATTATAATAAGCGTTTTCCTTAAGTGGTTTCAAATGAGTATCCTTGCTGTTATTTACTACATCAAGATATCCCTTTATTGCTTCATTATAGTTTTTAGTCTTATACTGAGCATTTGATACATTATACTTCACTCTGATATCCTTAGGATTTTCAACCTGAGCTTTAAAAAAGGTATTTAATGCCTCCTTATAATTTTTTTTATCAAAATGCTCTTTTCCTTCTTTGAAATAGCCATATATTGATTTTGCAGAAGCAATAGACGGATTAAAAAATATTGCAAAAAACAACAGGCAGATTATTCCGTAATTAAATACCATTATAATGCCTTTCTTCTCTCTCTGATAAAAAACTCTCCAACCACAAAACATAACCCTGCAAAAACAAACCACTGGAATCTCTCTTCCCAAACCTTTTCTCTTGTTGCTTTAAAAACCTTCTTTTCTGTTTTCTCTTTTATTTCCTCTCTGTAGATTTTTTCAAGGTCCAAATCCCCTGCCACAGACCTTACATAGCTTCCGTCTGTTTCAAGCGCAATTTTCTCCAGAGTCGACTCATCAAGCCTTGAAATTACAATATCGCCTTCAGGATTTTTCTTAAAACCTCCCTGAGAACCCTTTAATGGAATTGGAGAACCTCTGGCATTTCCTATCCCTATGCAGAAAATCTTAACCCCCTGTTTTTTTGCTTCTGATACAGCATTTATAACTTCTCCTTCCTGGTCTTCTCCGTCAGTAATAAGGATTAATGCTTTTGACCTGCTTTTTGCGCTTCCAAAAGCCTGAACTGATTTAATTATTGCATCAGCAATTGCTGTTCCTTTAACAGGAATTAAATCAGGGCTTAAAAAGTCCAGAAAAATCTGGCACGCACCGTAATCAAGAGTGAGAGGACAGAAGACAAAGCTTATCCCAGAAAATGCCACAAGCCCTATCCTGTCTCCTTCAAGCATCCTGAGAAGATCTGAAACCTTTCTCTTGGCTCTTTCAAGCCTGTTTGGTTTTATATCTTCAGCTAACATACTGTCAGATACATCAATGGCAATTATAATATCAATCCCCTCCCTTTTTATTTCTTCCCAGTGAAACCCCCAGAGCGGTCTTATTAGCGCAAAAATCAAAAAAACAGATCCGAAGATGAGAAGGCTTTTTTTCAGGATATATCTGCTCTTCTTTATCCCCGGAGCAAGTTTTTCAAGAAGAACCTTCCCGCAAAACTTTTCAAGAAGCCTCTCCCTTTTGCGGTAAGAATAGACAAAAAACCCGAGCATCAAAGGAATTATCCAAAACATATATAAAAATGAAAGGTTGCCAAATTTCATAGTATTAACTCAAAGGTATAAATCCTAAATTCTCCTTTTCACGGTATCTTTCTCAGCCACGTATTGCTGAAAATCATCTCCATTAGTATTGCAATTATCCCAATAACTAAAAAATAATAAAATAGTTCATTATATTCATAAAAAGTTTTTATTTCCACTTTGGTTTTTTCCATCGCATCTATCTGCCTGTAAATCTTAATCAAAGCCTCTGAGTCCACAGCCTTGAAATACTGGCCTCCGGTAATCTTTGCTATGTCCTGAAGTGTCTCTTCATCAATGTCAACGCTCTGATAGATGTACCTTTTGCCAAAGAATGTATCCACAAGAAACGGAACTTCTCCATGCGTTCCAACTCCTATTGTATATACCTTAATCCCGTAGGTACGGGCAATTTCCGCAGCCGTCTGAGGGAAAAGGCTTCCAAAATTGTTTCTTCCATCTGTAAGAAGAATAATCACTTTTGATTTGCTCTTGATGTTTTTTATTCTTTGTACTGCTATACCCAGCGCAGAACCGATGGCAGTACCATCCCCTGCAACTCCAATCTTTACATTCTGAAGAAAGCTCAGCAATATGTTGTAATCAAGCGTTAGAGGGCACTGGGTAAAAGCATGTTCAGCGAATACTACCATTCCGATTCTGTCATTCACTCTCTTGTTTATGAATTCTCGTACCACCCTTTTTGCAATTTCAAGTCTGTTGACCCTCTCACCGTTAATCTCAAAATCCATTGCCTGCATGCTTCCTGAAGTGTCAAGGACTAACATTATATCTATCCCCTCTGAAGTTACTTCTGTGAACTTGTTCCCGCTCTGAGGTCTTGCAAGACTGACTATTATCAGCATAATTCCGGCAATCCGCAGCAATACCAGAATGTATCTGAATCTTACAGTCCTTGGAATCCTGAGCCTTTTAAACCTCTCAATTGAAGAATACTGAATCCTTCCGCTTCTGCTTCCCTTTTTGTAATCATAAATGATAAAAGAAATTATTAATAGCAGGAGAAGAAACCATGGGTCATGGAATTTAAACATAATTAATCTCTGTGAAATATCTTCTTAAAAATTCTTATGTCTAGAACTGTTTTGAATTTGGAATTTGTGATTTGGAATTTAATGCTTCCCCTTCCTCTTTTGTTCCTTCAATGAACTTCAAAAAATCCTCTTCAATTCTTTCTGTTTCTTCTTTTAAAGGAAAATGCTTGGCAAATTTTACCAAATCAGTTGTCAGAAGAAAATCCCTGCCAATCAAAAAATGGCTTTCTGGAAAAATTCCTGTTTTCTGAATTAATGGAATAATCTCTTCCGAGGTTCGCTCAGTGGCAGGGAATAAAAACCTTTTTTCAAGGTATCTTCTGAAAATTTCAGAAAAGGCAAAATAAAACTTTTGGTATTCCCCGTTCTCTAAGAATCTTTTTTCCTTTAGCTGAGTAAGCTCCCTGAAAGCAATCTCATGTGGAGGTATGAAAATCTGAGCCTCAGTTTTTTTCTTCCTGTTCTTAAAATAAAAATAACCCAACAGGACAAGGCATATAAGGATTATTATTATTGCGGCAATTAATAAAATTTTTCTGTAGTCTCTTTCTATTTTCTCAAGTGGTTTAATATCAATAATATCCCTTTCCCTGCCTTCTGATAATCCCCCTGAATCCCCCTTTGTCAAAGAGGGACTAAGGGGGATTTTTTCTTTTTCAAAGGAAGATGATAGCAGGTCAGGAGACCTGCCACTACCCTGGGTAGAATCGGGTCTCCTGACCCTATTTTCATTAATCCCTAAACTGTTCTGCGAAAAAAATGCTCCCATTGAAAGAGAATAGACTAACAGGATAAATATTAATGAAAACAACAGAACCTTTTTTGAAATCATCTATATCATCCTCTTTTCTCTCATCTTGAAAAACTTTATTATCGGGTGCACATAGGGGGCATCAGTTCTTATATCTATGCTGTCAAGATTTATTGCTCTAAAGAAACTTTTCCTCTGGGCAAGCTCGCTTTTCACCAAAAAATCAAATCCTTTTCTGAACATGTAATCTCCTGTATCAACTAAAATATTCTCCCCTGTTTCAGCATCTTCTATTTCCATTAAACCGACTTCCGGAAGTTCTGTTTCCTTGGGGTCGGTTACAGTTATTGCTATCAAGTCATGCTCCTTGTTTGTAATCTTAAGAGGTTTTTCATAGCCTGCAGTTAAAAAATCAGATATTAAAAAACATATGGCTTTTCTGTTCAGAACTCTGTTCAAGAAATCAAGGGCAACCCCTATATCAGTTCCCTTATGCTTTGGAGTATAACTCAGTACCTCTCTTATTACTCTCCATACATAGCTTTTTCCTTTTTTGGGAGGGAGGAACTTTTCGACCCTGTCAGAAAAAATCAGAAGCCCGACCTTATCATTGTTCCTGATGGCAAGGCATGCAAGAACTGCAGCTATTTCAGCAGAAAGCTCATTTTTAAAACGGCTGACTGTTCCAAACCTTCCTGAATAAGATACATCAACAAGGAGCATTACAGTCAGTTCTCTTTCTTCCCTGTAAACTTTTACAAAAGGTGTCCCCATCCGGGCTGTAACATTCCAGTCAATTGACCTTATATCATCACCTGGCTGGTATTCCCTGACCTCCTCAAACTCCATCCCTCTCCCCCTGAAAGCAGACTCATATTCACCAGCCATAACTGCATTTACAAGGTGTTTTGTCCGGATATGGATACTCTTTATTTTCTTTAGAATTTCAGAAGAAAGCATAAATTAACCTATAACTTATGACTCATAACTTATGACTCATAATAAAAAGGGTTCAAGGAGTCCAGGTGTCAAGGGTTCAAGTTAAAATCAAAGTGCCTGCCTACCGTCAGGCAGGCAAAATGACAAATTAAAATTTAAAGATTCAATTCAAAAATTTTGATATTTTATTTTTTCTTTTATTACACTTGACCCTACACCCTATGACCCTTTGACCCTCGTCCTAAGGTACGTCAATCTTCTCTAAGATTGTCCTGATTATATCATCAGTGGTTAAATTCTCTGCCTCTGCCTCATAGGAAAGAATGATTCTGTGGCGCAGTATGTCAGGGCAGATTAGCTTCACATCCTGTGGAGTAACATATCCTCTTCCCTGAATAAATGCATAAGCCTTTGCTGCCTGATTTAAATATATTGATGCCCTCGGAGAAGCACCGTACTGTATCAGGTTGCCGATATTCAGACCATATTGGCTCGGATTCCTTGTGGCAAAAACTATTGCCACAATATAGTCCTGAATTTTTTCATCTATGTAAACCTGTTCTATCATCTTTCTTGCCTCAAGTATTTCTGATGGCTCTATGACAGCTTCAGTCTTTATTTCTGTTAGCGATGAAACCCTTTTCATAATCTCTTTCTCTTCAGCCTTATTCGGGTAACTCACCCTTAGTTTCAGCATAAAGCGGTCAACCTGTGCCTCTGGAAGAGGGTATGTTCCTTCCTGCTCTATCGGGTTCTGCGTAGCCATTACAAGAAAAGGCTCTTCAAGCTTAAAAGTCTGCTCCGCCAGAGTAACCTGTCTCTCCTGCATTGCCTCAAGAAGCGCAGACTGTACCTTTGCAGGAGCCCTGTTTATTTCATCAGCCAGGATTATATTGCTGAAAATAGGTCCCTTTTTTATTGTAAAGATTCCATCCTTTGGAAGGTAAATCTGTGTTCCAAGAAGGTCAGCAGGCAGGAGGTCTGGCGTGAACTGGATTCTCTGAAACTTGGTGTTGATTGCCTTGGCAAGTGTTTTTACTGCTGTTGTCTTTGCAAGGCCCGGAACCCCTTCTACCAGTATATGCCCGTTTGAAAGAATCCCGAGCAAAAGCCTTTCAATCAAATACTGCTGTCCCACAATCACCCTGCTTATTTCAGAAATTAATTTTGCAATAAACCTGCTCTTTTCTTTGACCTTTTCGGTAATCTCAGGAATAGTAAGTGCCATAATACCCTCCAATGATTCTGTTTATATGCGCTGCTGTAACATCTGCTGAAATTTTGATTTTCAGCAGGCACAGGCTCTGCCTTTACCAATCTGTTTTGAAACAAAAATAATTTTATAATTTTAAATATCAAAACATAGATGTCAAATCAATGTTAAAATTATTCATGGTAGGGAAGAACAAAGAATTAACCAATTTTACACCCAAAAAACATTATTATGGTGAGACAGGGTTTTCAAAAAAACGTTCCTTTCTCACAAATTAACCCTTCAAGGGAGATTGAAAAACCCATTTATATTTATCTGTTTTACAAATCCAAATTATCTGTCTAATGAGATTTTCTGTGGAATAACTCTGCTGGCTGGATGAGGTTAAAATCTGTTTGATGGGCAAAATGGCATAAATTTACCCCACTTTACTACTCACTATATATTTGTTAAATTACTATAAATTCTTGACTTTAAAACAGATAAGTTTTATTAAATAAAAAAAATAATTTTCATTGATGGGATTGTAGGGTAGGTTCGTCTACTGTCAGGATATATAGAAAGTGAGGTAAAATAAATATGCCGGTAAAAGATGAGAAAAAAATAACAGAAGCCTTAATAATTGCAATGAAGAATGAACTCAGAGTCATAGAACTTTACTCCAATTGCGCAAAAAGAGAACTTGCCGAGGATAGCAAAAAGAATCTCAAGGTTTTAATAAAAGATGAAGAAAGGCACATGCATCTTCTGAAAGAAGCCTTTGAAAAAACTCTCGACAAGAAACTTGATACCTCAAAACTCAAGAATGTCTCTTTGAAAACAGTAAAAGTAATCAAGGATGACCCCTCATATCTTCATATTGTTGACATAGCCATCGGATACGAGAAAACAGAAAAAGAACATTTTGAAAAATCCGAGGCAGCGCTTAATATTAAAGAGCTTAAAGACCTTTTTAAATCCCTCATAATAGATGAGCAGAATCACCTTGACATTTTAGAAAAGGAACGCAAATCAATCCTTGGACAACCATTTGATGAGTATGAACTTGATTTCTATGTTAGAGAATAAGGATAAATCATGCTTACAAAAGAAAAGGTAAAAAGCTTCATTCAGGAAAACTGCAACCCCTCTCTCACAGGAATCTCAAGCGCTTCACCTTTCAGCAGTGCTGACAAAGAACGCTTCAGGAATTGCATGAGAGCCCTTAAAGAAGGAAATCCGATCCACTCCAATGAAGAGCTTTTCAACTGCACTGATTTTATGGAAGACGCAAAGGCAGTAATTGTACTTGCAACTAATTCCTATTTTGGGGAAATAGCTCCAAGAGCTAATGAGAAAATAAATCCTGTTGGAGAGATAGGCGATTTTTATATGAATGATAATATTATTAACTCCGGAATGGAAAAATCCGGCAAGATAGTAAATTTCCTGAAAAGCAACGGATTTGAAGCAGAAGTGCCTTTTGTCGGATTTTCCCAGAAAGCTAAAGCAGCAGAGGCAGGAATAGGAAAGATAGGGAAGAATACCCTTGTAATAAATGAAAAATACGGGTCATGGCTTACACTTTCAACTATAATCACAAATGCCCCTCTTGAGCCTGACAGTCCTGCAAAAGATGACTGCGGTAAATGCAACATCTGCGTTGAAGCCTGCCCGACAGACGCCCTGTCAAAACCCTATAACCTGAATGTTGGCAAATGCATAACCTATTTTCTATGCCATCTGAAAACAGAGATTCCAAGGCAGTACAGGGAAGCAATTGGTGTCAATATAGGCAACTGCACAATCTGCAGCGATGTATGTCCCTATAACAAACAAGACCTCGCAATTAACAAAAAAGACAAAATGCCTGATGAGGTAATCTATCCTGAGTTGATTCCTTCTTTAAATATAACTGAAGAAAAGTATCAGGAAAAATACGGAGTAAAATTTTTTGATTTCATAATGGGAGGCAGAAGATATTTCAGAAGAAATGTCGCTGTTGCCCTTGGAAACTCAAAATGCGAAAAAGCTGTTCCGGAACTTTTGAAAGCCCTTGTGGACGAAGATAAACTTGTCCGCTCACATACCGCCTGGGCTTTAGGGAAAATCAGCGGAGAAAAGACTAAGAAGGGGCTTGAAAAGGCTCTTTTGCTGGAAACAAACCAGAGTGTAAAAGAAGAAATAGAATCAGCTCTTAAATCAAATTATTAGATTCTTCAAATCTCTTAAATCGTTTATAACAAAATCAGGATTGGCTTTTTCAATATCTTCCTTTTTACAAAACCCATAAGTGACGCCGCAGGTAAAAACCCCTGCAGACTTTCCTGCCTCAATGTCAATCGGATTGTCACCAATCATCAGAGTCTTTGACTGATTGATATTTAATCTCGCAAGAACATTCAGAATCGGTTCAGGAGACGGCTTCCTCTGCAATGTATCCTCAGGTCCAAGAACCACATCAAAATAATCTTCTGCCCCAAGCCCTTTAAGAATGGCAACAGAAAATTCCCTGTTCTTGTTTGAAATTACTGCCTTCTTCTTTGGACTGAAGAACTGAAGGGTTTCTCTCACTCCAGGATATAAAACTGTGTTATCAAGAAGGTGTTTCTCATGGTGTTCCCTGAAGAAATCAATCATCTCTGGTGCTCTGCTGTCTTTATCTGAACCAAGCACATCTTCCATCAGTTTCTTTATCCCTGAGCCAATGTAGCTTTTTACCTTTTCTTCATCAAGCCTTTCAAGCCCAAGCCTTTCAATGGTAAAATTCAAAGAGATGGCAATATCTTTTAAAGAATTTATCAAAGTTCCATCAAGGTCAAAAATTATGAGGTCAATCTGTTTCATGCTATAGCTCTCAGCTTTCAGTATTATTAACTATGTCGCAATGTCATTGCAACTGTCTCATAATCCTCGCCCGTCCTTGCGAGGAGCGATAGCGACGAAGCAATCCAGACGAAATTACCACAAACCGATAAATCGGCTCTCGTAATAACCCTTTGGGTCAGATTGCAGGACTAAAGCCCTTCGCAATGGCAGGCGAGGGACCTGCTTGCAATGACGAAAACACGAGTTTTTTGACAATCTGTAAAAACCTGTTTCTACAGTTTTTAAAAAAGTTTTTTTGCTTTAACATTAAAACAAGGGATTTAAAATTTCCAAGGGAAAATTATCTTAACTGCAGAATTGTAATAGGAAAGAAACAATATTAACAACCTCTGCTAAGTCTTAATCAATCCTTTTCTAATCTTTTCACGAAATACCTTCTCTCTTTTATTCAGCACTTTAGAGGAAAGAATGTTAATTTCTTCTAACCAGTTGAGCTTCCATTCAGCAGAAGAATCCCTGAATTTTCGCAATACCTCAATCGGATAGATATAAGCAGGATGCTTTTTAGTTTTTCGCGGCATATTTTTACTCTTCTTTTTGCAATATTTTAAGCATTGCAATATCAGACAAATCTTTATCCCGTCCAGCCTTCTTTTTCATCTTAATAATGTCATTAATAGACACTAAATGAATAACAAAATCCCCTGCACAACAATAATTCTATTTTAGCAGAACATCTTGGAAAATATCAGGCTGGAATTTTCTTAATGAACTAACAGTGTTGCCTTAGAAGCCCCTCCCCCAATCAGCGAGCCAAAGGAAATCGAGTCGCCGTCTTTAAGGACAGTATTTAATTTCTGGGGATAGTTGGCTTCATAGTCAACAGGATGGTTATTAAGATAAACATTTGCTCTTGTAACTTTCCCCTGCATTGAATCCATTGTCAGGATTGCCCGCTTCTGGAACATGTAGCCGTATTTATTAATAAGAAAGGTAATAGCATCATTTACGGTTGAACCGTCTTTTATCTCTATTTCCTCTTCAACTTTTTTTGTAACATCAAGAGTCAGGTTGTAGTATCTTACCTTTATTTTCATAACATTTATTTCTTAGAATTAGTTTCTGTAAGTATTATAGGATTCAAGGAGCAAGGGGTCAAGTAAAAATCAAATCCCCCTTTTCCCCCTTTTCTAAAGGGGGGTTGGGGGAATTTTTAACTCTCGAATCCTCAGTAGTCACCAACAACCTGCCTGCACCTCATGATTTAAGAAGCAGGCAGATGTCGGCAATTTCAAAAAGTTGTTATTCTTTATCTTTCTTCTTAGCCTTTTTCGCTTTTTCCCTTGCAATATATTTTTCCCTGTACGGTTTCAGTTCATCCGCAACATATTCAAGCCCCAATTCCCTCAGGCGTTTGTCTCCGGGAAAACCGGTCTCAGGTTCATACTGTCTGAGCTTGTAATATTCAGGCAGCATATCATCAATTGGCAGAACTTTTCCTGAACTTGCAGTCGGGTTCTCTGGCATCGGCTCGTGTGTGAACCTTCTTGGAACCACATCATCGTTCTTGCCGCTTAACTGTCTTGACCAGTAAGCCCTTTCAAGGTTGTAGATTCTTTCTCCAATTAACAGAACCTCTTCCTCTGTAAAGTCAAGCCCTGTAACATAATTCAGCATTGGAACCAGATGCTCATTTCTGCATCCGTATGACCAGTGGGTGTTGAAACAGCAGACCTGCAGGCAATCAACAAATGCCTTGTGATGCTCTTCCCACCAGACCATCTTTGGTTTTCCTGCTGTTGTCAGAGGTTTTGAACATTCCTCAGTTCCTACAATTTTTTCATTCAGCCCTGGATATAGATATCCGGAAAGTTCAAGGCAGCACAGTGACCTCAAGTGGTCACAGCCTCCGCGTGTTCCCATTGCAAAGCTTAAACCATAGCCAAAACCCAAACCTCTTGGGTCGTCACCGGGCAGAGACATACCTCTTGTTGAAACAAGGCAGTCTTCGCCAACACCGAGTTTTTTAGCAGCAATTGTCGGTCCCTCTGCAAGGATATCTCCAAATCCTTCCCTGTAGGTCATCATTCTGAGGAGTTTGTCAACAATCTCTGCATCTCCCCAGTTAAGCTCAAGCCCTCCAGTATCCTTTGCAGTCAGGTAACCCTTTTCCCAACATTCCATTGCCCAGCTTATTGAAGCTCCTGCCTCGATGGCATCCATTCCAAAATTATTTGTAAGGACTGCCCCGTGCAGGCATTCGTTGGAATCAATTATTCCGACCCTTGGTCCTGTTGGCACACAGGCTTCATACTCAGGCCCGCCTGTGTATTCACCGGCATATTTTCCATCCCTGATTTCGCTGTGTATTCCGCACACAATCGCGCAGGAAAAACATCCCTCTTTGCCTTTCAGATGCTTTTTTGTCCATACTTCTCCGGAGATGTTTCTTGCATCAGGGTGGTAACCGTATTTCAGGTTCTTCCATGGAAACCACCCCATTTCATAGTTACATGGCATAATGAGAACCAAGCTTCCATAGGCATACAAACCCTGTGCCATCGGGTCATTTCTCATGGTCTTACGCCATTCGCTTGTTATTTCATAAAACTTTTCAGGATTGGCAATTTTTACCCCGCCTGTTCCCCTCACAGCAATCGCTTTTATGTTCTTTGAGCCGATTACTGCACCGTGTCCTGTTCTTCCTGCTGCCCTGTAGCAGTCATTGAAGGTACAGGCAAAGCGGACAAGATTTTCTCCTGCAGGACCAATGGTAACAATATGGATATCCTTATCCCCCAGCTCTTCCTTGATTATCCTGTCAGCATCCCTTGGGTATTTTCCCCATATATGGGCTCCATCCCTTATCTCAATCTTGTCATCATCAATCCAGATGTATGATGGTTTTGGCGCTTTCCCTTTAAGAATTATCTGTTCATAGCCTGCAAATTTCAGCTCTGCTCCCCAATGGCCACCCATGTTGGAGTCACCAAAACCGCCTGTTAAAGGAGATTTTGCAGTAACAGTAACCCTTCCCGTTGAAGGTCCGAATGTTCCAGACATTGGACCAACGCCAAGGCACACTACGTTGTCAGGAGAAAACGGGTCCACATCAGGACCAACCTCGTTATAAAGAACTTCTGAGTTGTATCCCCTTCCGCCAAGCCATTTACGCCGGTATTCATAGGGAGTCTCTTCAATCTCCCATTTACCCTTAGTAAGGTCAAACCGGATTCTTTTTCCTCTCCATCCGTACATATTATGCTTCTCCTTTCAGTTTAGATATCACATCATCTGCAAGTGCTCTTCTGCGATGACGGATTGTTAATTCAGCCGGTGCATATTCCAGACAGTTTGTCGGGCAGTGAAGAACGCACTGCGGGTCGCCGTTACACACATTGCATTTAAAGGCTTTGCCTGTCTTGTAACTGATTCCCGCGGCTCCAAAAGGACAGGCCCTTACACAAGCCCTGCATCCTACGCATTTCTCTTCAATAATAACCCCTGTACCTGTATTTGGGTCTATCTGGTTTGCTCCTGTGGGGCAGACTTCAACACAAACTGCTTTTGTGCATAAAGCACACCCGACAGGAAAACTATCGCCTTCTGCCTCATTTCTCACGACTCTGATTCTGGAGAGGGACGGACTGCACTCCTTCTCGTTATAAAGAGCGCAAGCCATTTCACATACTCTGCACCCGCAACATTTGTCCGCATTGATCATTATAACTTTTTGCTGACTCATACTTCCCCCTTTATAAGATTAACCTTGTTTAAAACCACAAAACATTTTGATAATCTTTCAGGGACTCACCTCCTTCCAGTTATTTTTTTTAATCTTTCTCCTTTCCTGACGGGAGGCATTCTGATTTCTCAGAATACCCTAATAGCGACCATTCCCCATATCTTTTATTTCAAGATTTAGGCGAAATGGTTCGGAGACAGAAATCTAAAAATTTGCCATTTTTTTTATTTTCTCAGTTATATTTCTTGCTTTGTCAAGAAATTTTCTGCTATCAGCAATTGCAGTTACAAAAAAGTCAAGCCTGCCTTTGTCAATACCAACCAAGTCCATTACAGACTTGGTCAACTCTACCTGCGTTATCATCAACTCTTTCCCGTTTTTAAAATGGCATGTCTGGCACCCTCCGACAAGTACGCCATCCGCTCCAAGCTCAAATGACTTTAGGATATCAAGCATTGTTGTTTTGCCTGCGCATGGAAGCCCTATAGGCAAAATACTTGCAGGGTACTGTAGCTTCTGAAGCCCTGCAATGTCCATGGCAGCATAAGCACATTCAAGACATAAGAACGTGACAATTTTTGGAGTAATGAAATTATTTTTAAGTATTCCTTCAATCTGCGCAAAAACAGACTCGCGATTATAATTCTTTGCCTGAATTGCGCCAGTCGGGCAATAAGCTGAACACTGGCCGCAATTAACACAGACAAGTTCATTTACCTTTGGAGGTTTAGTGAGAAGAACCGGAGACTCATCCGAAAATATTCCCTCAACCGCATGGAAGGGGCAAATTTTCATACAGATTTCACATTTTATGCAAAGGTCATCGTTCACACTCGCAACCTTAAGCCTCCTGTGTGCCTGCTGCCTTTTTATCTCAATCAAAGCCTTTGTTGCTGCTGCTCCTGCATGAGCAACAGATGATGGTATGTTTTTGGGCCCTGAAGCCCCTCCTGCAACATATATTCCAATGCTCTCTGTTTCACTGGAGCGGTTCTTTCCATAATACTCTTTTATAAATCCATAATTGTTCAAATTCAGGTTTGATGTCTTTGAAATCTCCTGTGTCCCCTCTGACGGAATAAGCGCAGCAGAAAGAACCACAAGGTCAGCAGAAAGCCTTAAATCCTGGTTAAGCAATGCATCTTCAACCTGTACACAGAGTTCGCGGGTCTGCGGGTTTTCTGTAATCTCAGAAGGTCTTCCCTTTATAAAATTCACCCATTTATCACGGGCTTCAAGGTAATACCTCTCATAAAAACCATGGCTTCTTATGTCGATGTAACAAACAGTTACCTCTGCATCAGTTCTCTCTTTAATCACATTCGCGTGTTTGAGTGCAAATATGCAGCAAAGCTCAGAGCAGTACTCGTGGTATTTATCCCTTGAGCCAACACACTGAACCATGACTATTTTTTTTGCAGGCTTGCCCGTTGATGGAGCAACCACTGAACCTCTTGTTGGACCGTCAGGGTCAAGCATCCTTGCAAGCTCAACCTGATTTATCACATTTGGAAATCTTCCGTAACCGTATTCTTTTAATGGTGAGGGATTAAACATTTCTATCCCTGTTGCTACAATAACTGAGCCGCACCTGATTTCTCTTTTCTCTTCTTTCTGGTTTAAATCAATTGCCCTTGTTGGACATATATCCTCACACCTCCTGCACTCAGGAGGACAAAGGCTTCTCTCAACCATGTATCCCCTTGGGATTGCCTGCGGTATTGGAAGGTAAATCGCCTTTCTTGAGTTTGTGGCGTAAGGAAACTCCTTAATGCCGTCAACAGGGCAAACCTCCTCGCATTTCTTGCAGAGGATGCATTTTTTTATATCTACAAATCTTGGAGAAGCTTCAAATGTAACTGAAAAGTCTCCCGGAGAGCCTTTCAGCTTCTTCACATCTGCCTGGGTGATTATCTCAAGGTTGTCATTTGCGTCAATCCTGCTTCTGTAGATGCACTTTCTGCATATTTCAAGGTTATTGCTGTCCATAAAAGCTGTGCACATCGCACAGTCATCAGTTGGAACCACTTTCCCGATTTTTGCAGCAATGCCTCCAAGATAAGGTTTCTTTTCAAGCAGATATGTTTTTACTCCTGCCTCAGCAAGTTCAAAAGCAGCTGCAACACCTGCAGTCCCTCCGCCTATCACAACAGCCTTGGTTTCTATCCCTATTTTGCGGGAAAGAACTTTTTCATTCCTTCTTGCCCTCTCCAGAGATACCTGAATCAAAGCCTTTGTTTTATTTAAAGCATCAGAGGGGTTATCTATGTGAACCCACGCACACCCCTCCCTGATATTCACTATTTCAAAATACTCAAGTGTTACGAGTTTTTCCAGAAAGGATTTTTCAAAAATTTTTGTTATGTATTGCGGGGAACATGCAGCAATGATTACCTTTTGATACTTGTTTTTTTCAATTTCCTCTGCAAGAAAGGTCAAATCAGGCTCCTGGCAAAGAAGATGGCGGACAAGCTCGACTTTAACATCAGGTATTGAGCCAAGAAACTCGGCAAGATTATCAAAATTTATTGTTTTGGAAATCTCTTCACTGCAGGAGCAAAGAAAAATTCCTGTAGATTTATCCAAACTCTTTTTAGTCCCTTCACTCTTTTTCATATAGGGCTTTATTTATTTTTCCCCATCAGGATAGCTCCTCTGCAGGTAGATTGAAAGCTTGGGAACTGATTCATATGCTGTTCTCCACTTCCTGCACTTCTGGCAATAATCTAACTCAGATAACTCTATACCTTCTTCTTTAAGCTTCTCTGCTATCCTCGCAATAGATGCAACAGGACCAACAGGTTTTTTGCATTCTTTGCAGAGTTTAAGCTCTGCACTCTTTTTTTTCCTTAAATTTCCCTCAATAAAATCCTTTAGATTAAGTTCAACTTCAATCTTTATTGCCTTATCCTCGCAGCTTGTTTCACATCTTTTACAGGCAATACATAGCTGGTGAGTATGGCTTATTGTTCTTATATTCTCGTCATCCCTGATTGATAAGGCGCCTGTTGGACAGGTTTCAGCACATGCGCCACAGGCAATACATTTTTCATCATCTATAATTGCCCTTCCGGCAAAGAATATTTCATGGAGGGGCTTAACGGCATTTCCTTCTTTTAATTCCTTGCCACCGGAAGAAGAGAATTTTTTGATAAGTTCAATGAGAAGCTTTCGATTCTCTAAATTTATTTCATCAAATTTTTTTACTAGGGTGTCCATAAGATTTTCTTATATTGATTTTACCTATCATTGCGAGCCCATGAGCTTTTTGAATGGGCGTGGCAATCTCGTATATTAGCGGTCAGTGTTCAGCATTCAGCTAAAAGCTGATGGCTGATAGCTTATAGCTATTAACTCTTCTTAAGTTTTTCAAGCTCCTGTGCCTTTAAAATATTCTTTTGAATTTTCCCGATTGATGTCTTTGGAAAGCCTGTGACAAAATCTATATACTGCGGAATCTTAAATTTAGCAAGTTTTGTCCCGCAGTACTGCTGGAGTGTCTCAACAGTTATTGACTGGCCCTCCTTTAACATGACAAAGGCTTTTACAGCCTCATCCCTCATCTCATCAGGAACTCCAATCACAGCCGCTTCAAGTACAGCAGGATGCTCGGTCAGAACCCTTTCCACTTCATTGGCAGCAACATTCTCACCTGCCCTTTTAATCACATCTTTTTTCCGGTCAATGAAATATACATGCCCGTCTTCATCCATCTTCCCAAAATCACCTGTATAGAACCAGTTATCCTTGTCAAGAACAGCAGCAGTTGCTTCAGGGTTTTTGTAATAACCCTTCATCAGCTGCACACCCGGAATCCCTTTTACAGCAATCTCTCCAACCCCACCGTAAGGGAGTTCCTTCCTCTCATCATCAACAATCTTAATCTCATCACCAAATATGGGAAACCCAACTGAGCCTCTTTTTCGTTTTGCATGCATTGCAGTAAAAGTGCAAGGTGCAAGAGTTTCAGTCAACCCGTAGAGGTCGTAGAGGGTGCAGTCAAACCTTGCCTCAAACTCATCCCACTGCTCGTCTGTTATTGCAATCGCAAAGCAGATTCTTCTCATCTTGTTGTTTGCATCGTCAGGGTGCCTTGGCTGAAGAAGAAGCTGCCTGACATTTGTGGCAACAAGGCTTGTTATTGTAGCGCAAAACCTTCTCACAAAATCAAAGTATCTTGATGCAGAAAAACGCTCGCAGACTATTATGCTTGCACCTGCTGTAAGGGTTGGCATAAATGAAATGTACATGGCATTCACATGGAAAAGCGGGAGCACGCATATATGCCTGTCCTCGCTTGTCAGCTTCTGCTCGCATGCCATTGCCTCACCTATCCACAGAGAATTTGCATGTGTCAGAAGCACTCCCTTGGGACGTGCGGTGGTTCCCGATGTATAGAGCATGGTTGAAACATCCATCGGGTCAACCTTGGTTGGTGCAAGCTCAGGAGATGAGTTTTTAATTACATCAGAAAGGAGCATGTACCCTTTTTGCGCCTCTTCAGCCCTGTAGAGAATCAGGTTTTTAAGCTTGGGGCATTTCCCTTTTATGCCATCAATCATGCTTGCATATTCAGGGTCTGTTATAAGGGTGCTGCTTTCAGAGTGGTTGAGCATATATTTCATTTCATCTGCCTGAGACATTGTATTGGTTGGAATCATTATGGCGCCAATCTTTGAAGTTGCAAACCATGTAAGGCAGAATCCTGTGGAGTTTGGCAGATTGCAGGTTACAAAATCACCTTTTTTTACTCCGAGAGAAAGAAGACCGTTTGCAAGGCGGTTAACTTTTTCATTAAACTCTTTATATGTTACTGTTTCAACATTATCATTGCGGTCAATAAAAATTAAAAATATCTTATTTGGATAGGTCTCTGCCTGAAACTCAAGGAGTTTTCTCAGATTTTTATTGCGCCCTATGATTGTGCTCATCTAAATCCTCCGAAAAATGATATATTATGATAAAAATTTCTAAATTTTCCTACGATAGGCAGGACATTCCTGTCCTGCCTAATAGGCGGGGTTAGAAAACCCCGCCTATCTCTTGTGATATTATTTTGTACAAATCAGTAATAAAATATAAATTCACTTCCCTAATATCTGTCCTCCATCAACTACAAGGACAGCCCCAGTAATAAAATTCGATGCATCAGAAGCAAGGAAAACTACTGAACCTACCAGTTCTTCTGGTTCGCCAAGGCGTTTAAAAGGAAGTGTCTGCTCGATTATTTTTTTGCCTGCATCTGTTGAAAAAAACTTTTCATTCATCGGAGTCCTGAAATATCCGGGACAGATTGCATTTACCTGTATATTATACCTTGCCCATTCAAGAGCAAGGGCTTTTGTGAACTGAACCACTCCTGCCTTTGATGCGCAGTAGGATGTCATGTTTGGGATTGCCATATAAAAAGTAATGGAGGAAATATTGATTATCTTCCCCTTCTTTCTCTTTACCATCTCAGCCCCAACAGCCTTTGAACAGAGAAAGGGAGCTTTCAAGTTTACTGACATTACATAATCCCAGTATTCCTCTTCCATCTTAAGAACCGGTTTGTCACCGCTTATTCCTGTATTGTTTACAAGAATATCTATTTTCCCGAATTTCCCCATTGCTTCCTTAACCATCCGCTCTATATCAGCATTCTTTGAAACATCAGCCGGCACAGGGAGCGCCTTTCTTCCCTTTGCCCTTATCTCCTCTGCAACAACTTCAAGGTCCTTCAATGTCCTGCTTACAAGAACAATATCAGCTCCGGCATCTGCCATTCCAAGCGACATGGCTTTACCAAGCCCCTTGCTTGCGCCTGTTACAATTGCAATTTTTCCGGTTAGATCAAATAATTTTAAGCTCATATAAGCTAACTATTTTATTTCCTTTCCTTTGAAAATGGCAGGTCAGGAGACCTGCCACTATCCGGGTGGCATCTGGTCTCCAAACCCGATGCTTATTTTCATACCTGTTAATTGTTTATAACCCTTCAGGTTTTTCCAAAAACTCCTTTATCTGATTCAAAAACCTTGCAGCCGGTGCTCCGTCTATAATCCTGTGGTCAAATACAAAGCTGAGATAAACAGTAAGCCGCGCAACCACACTGCCATTCTCAACAATTGCTCTCTCTTTCATTGCTCCAATTCCAAGGATTCCGCACTGGGGATGGTTGATGATAGGAGTAAAAAACTCTATTCCCAAACCCCCAAGGTTTGTGATTGTAAAAGTACCGCCAGTTAATATCTCAGGGCTTCTTGCTCCGCCTTTCACTTTCTCAATTATCTCAATCCTTTTCTTTGCAATATCCTCAAGGCTCAAGTTTCCTGCATCCCTGATAACAGGAACTATTAACCCCTGGTCAAGCGCAACTGCAAGTCCTATGTTTATATCTTCAAAAACTAATATTTCATCATTGATTAATGCGGAGTTAAATATTGGATGAAGCTTTAATGCAGATGCTGTAGCTTTTACAAGTATATCATTAAAATTCACATTGTCAGCCTTTTTCCCTTCTGCAAACTTCTGCGCTTTACCAGCATCAACAAGGACGATTTCTGCAACGCGAGGCGCTTCATTCCAGCTCTGAGCCATTCTCTTTGCAATTGTAGCCCTAATTCCCTTTACAGGGATTTTTTCTTTTACTTTTAATTCCATTTAAGACTTCTTTTCCTTTCCAACCTGCTTAAAATATTTTTCAGGAATTTTTTTTGGGTCTTTATAGATGTGAAATTTACATGGCTCATCAGGAGAGTTTGGCGCCTCATGTACCCACTGAGGATGTCCAAACCACTCAATTGCCTGTATATTGTTCCATACAGCGCAATGGGAACAGTAACCGGGAAAATTCTCTTTGTTAAAACCTATTGGCTGTGATTTTTTTACCTTGTAATAATTTTTCGGAGCATCATAAGCCCCCTCTCTCATAAGCTTTCCACCACTGCCACACGGGTCATGAATAAAGGTAAATTTCTCATCATCTTCCAGTATTTTCATTTTTCCCATATGGGTTTTCATAAGATGGGCTGTTGCTCTGACAAAGTCCTCAACAGGCATATTCTCCCATGATATAAACCCCTGCTTCTGCATCTCTCCTGAATGTCGCAACACCCCTTCCAACCCTTTATCACCATAAACCTTCCCCATGTAGCTGAAGCATGAAACCATCATCTCTATATAGATGTCATGTATAAGGAGATGCTGTTTCTCTCTTTGCTCAAGTAGCCTTTTAGTTTTTTCATCATCTTTTCCTCTTATTGACTCCTCTATCTCTTTTGCGATTTTTTCCTGTTCATCCCTGAAATACTGCTCAATGTATTGCATAATAAACTCAATAACCTTTCTCAGTCCTTTATGTACAAGAATAAACTCCTTTGAAAGCGCCTCGCACTCCTTAAGCGCCTTTTCTCTGTCACCTGACTTCAGGGCATTTAAAATTTTATCAGACTGCTTTAAACTCAGTTCTTCTAATTCTTTTGGATCCATGTATTACGATCTTTCCTTAGAAACAGATCTTTATTTGCCTGCTGAAAAAGGGTCTGTTTGGTGTCATTGCGAGGAGCGATAGCGACGTGGCAATCTCTACTCAATTGATTTACATAAAACTGAGATTGCTTCGCTTCGCTCGCAATGACAATGAAGCGATTTTTAAACACCCTGTTTAGACCCGTTAAACAGCAGATTTAAAGGTCTATTTCTGTAAAATTAATTTAGATTATTTGAAATTTATATTTCCCCCTTTATCCTTCTTCTATAATCGCCAGCACTCCACCAACAGGGAAAACCTGTTCCACCTGCCCTATTACCTGTTTTACAACCCCTGTAGCAGGTGACTCAACTTCATATTCCACTTTTTCTGTTTCAACTACAAGTATTGGCTCTCCCTTTTCAATTCTATCCCCTTCATTCTTAAGCCACCTGACAACGCTTCCCTCTTCCATGGTTAAGCCAAGCTTTGGCATCACAAGTTCAACAGCCATCTATTTCTCCTTGTTCTTAAAACTTGATCAGTCAGTTATGCACTATCTCTTTCACTGCCTGGACTATGTCAGTCTCTTTTGGCAAATAGAATTGCTCTAAAGGTTTGCTAAAGGGGACTGGTGTAAAAGGGGCTGCAACCCTCTTTATGGGAGCCTTAAGAAACTTGAAGGCTTCTTCACTCACAATTGCAGCAATCTCAGCACCAAATCCACAGAATTTAACTGCTTCGTAAGCTACAACAAGCCTTCCAGTCTTTTTGACTGAATTTATAATAAGATTTTTATCCAAGGGGGTTAATGTCCTTGGATCAATTACCTCAGCCTCTATCTTTTCAGACGATAGAGCCTGGGCTGCTTTTAAGGCTTTATGCACCATCTGGGATGTTGCAACAATGGTAACATCCTTCCCTTCTCTTTTCACTTCGCCAACCCCTAAAGGAATTGTATAATCCCCTTCTGGAACATCCCCCTTCATGCTGTACAGGATTTTATTTTCAATAAATATGACTGGATTATCATCCCTAATTGATGATTTCAAAAGCCCTTTGACATCATAAACTGTGCTCGGCATAACCACTTTTAAGCCAGGCACATGGGTAAACCATGCCTCCAGGCTCTGAGAGTGCTGTGGCCCTGCATTCATCCCCGCACCACAGGGCATCCTGATTACAAGCGGAAGCTTTGGCTTGCCACCAAACATATATCTTATCTTTGCAGTCTGATTAACTATCTGGTCCATTGCACAGGTTACAAAATCATTAAACATTATCTCAACAACAGGCCTTAAACCTGTGAGAGCTGCTCCAATGGCAAGTCCTACAATAGCTGACTCAGCAATCGGCGTGTCAACGACTCTCTCTTTTCCAAATTGCTCATAGAGCCCTCGTGTTGCACTAAAGGAACCCCCTGCAATTGCCACATCCTCACCGGCAATAAAAACATTTTTATCTCTTTCCATTTCTTCCTTAAGGGCATCGTTAACTGCTCTTATATATCTTGTCTCAGGCATTTTAATCTCCTAATTTAGTTTTCTCTTTTAAAAGGATTCAAGGGGTCCAGGGTTCAAGGATTCAAGTGAAACTCAAAACTCAAAAGTCAAAAACTAAATTCCTTAATTTTGATATTTGCTTTTTGATTTTTTATTTTCCCCACTTGAACCATAGAATCCTTGAACCCTTCTACTCACAATACACATCCCTCATTGTCTCTTCAGGATTAGGCAATGGAGATTCCTCTGCAAATTTCAGCGCCTCATCAACCTCTGCCTTTACAATGCTCTCAATCCCTTGAACATCTTTATCAGTAATAATATTTTTCTCCATTAAAGAGACTTTTAATCTTTCAATAGTGTCATTCTTCCTGGCTGTATCAAGCTCCTCTTTTGGTCTGTATTTCTGTGGATCTCCCTCGTAATGTCCCCTGAACCTTGTTGTTTTGCATTCAAGCAAGGTTGGACCATCTCCTTTTCTTGCCCTCTCTATTGCCCTTGTCATTGCCTCATGTACAACAGCAACATCATTGCCGTCAATTGTCTCTCCCTTAAGATTCCCGAAAGCAAGCGCCCTTTGAGCAACATTCTGTATATCCATATGAACAGACTGTGGAGAGAATTCCGCCCACGAATTGTTCTCGCATACGAATACGATTGGAAGCTTCATAACAGAGGATATGTTCAGGGATTCGTAAAATGCCCCTTCTCCTGTTGCCCCATCTCCGAAAAAGCATGCAACAACCTGGTCCGTTTTCCTGTATTTTGCGCTGAATGCAGCTCCAACTGCAATAGGTATTCCTCCTGCAACTATCCCGTTTGCTCCGAGTATCCCGATATCAAGCGTAGCCATGTGCATTGACCCGCCCTTACCCTTGCAGTATCCTGTTGCCCTTCCAAATATCTCAGCCATGAGGAGCTTTACATCGGCCCCCTTTGCAATGCACTGTCCATGCCCCCTGTGGGTATTTGCAATATAATCATCTTTTCTCAAGGGAAAACATGCCCCTGCCGCAACTGCCTCCTGTCCTATGCTTAAATGAATAAAACCCGGAATTTTCCCTCCGAGGAAAAGTTCCGAAACCCTTTCCTCAAAACGCCTGATTCTAAGCATTGTAGTATAAAGCCTTATCAGATCATCCTTTGTAAGTGCCATTATTATACCCCCTTCTCTTCTTTATTGTCATTGCGAGCGTAGCGAAGCAATCTCGTCCTTAGCTGTAAGTAATCAGTTGTCAACTATTAGCTTTATTGAGATTGCTTCGGGACATTGTCCCTCGCAATGACGCCAAAAAACCTTTTATCATAAAACAGGCTATCTTCTATGCTATTTCCCCTTAAACACCGGCTTTCTTTTCTC
>Ga0155958_121_pt2 | contig 75321 bp, 66 predicted proteins | sample RifCSPlowO2_02_FD_107612 | JGI IMG/M metagenome (GOLD analysis project Ga0155958, IMG submission 107612) | Candidatus Schekmanbacteria bacterium RIFCSPLOWO2_02_FULL_38_14
TATCTTCTTCTCTGAACCAAAGGCTCATGTTAGTTTGCCTAAAAATATATATAAAAATTTATCAGAAAGTTAGAAGCTTGACAACTTAAATGTTTGTTTTTTAGGAAAGGATAAAAAAAACCGCACCCGGAAGGGTGCGGTTTCATGATTAACTAATGAGGAATTAAGCTATAAAATTACTTGCTGGATTTCTTTCTAAATAATGACATCCCTATAAGGGCAGTTCCTAAAAGCAGCAGAGTTGAAGGTTCTGGGACTGGATTCTCATTAGTGCTTTCAATGAAGTCCATAGTCATATCAGCAGAAGCCCCCCCCATAATTAAAAGGCTGATAGCCCCAACATTGGCAAAGTCAGCTGCCGAGGTACCTCCCGTAGTAAAACTGGAAAACAGGGCATTTAAAGTTAGTGGAATAGCATGTGGGGTACGGGTAAATGTGAAATAAGACCATTGGGTAGCACTTGTATAAACGCTTAGTGTTATTGGACTGGAATATAAATCATCATCATAGAGTACTCGCATGGCTATGTTATCATTAGCTCCGCTTTCCGTAAGGTCTGCCCCTCCAAGGCCTGTATAATCTATAGCTGGAAGTCCATCACCACCATCCCATACAATCTGGGCGGAGCCGGTAGTCGCTGAATCAAGATTAAATTTCAGGCTGAATGATGAAGGAGGGACATTAGATGTTAATGAACCGGCGACACCACTACTTACTGTCAATTCCATATCCCGCTCGCCTCCAATACCCCCACTTACACTTGAGCTAGTATAACCAGGACTTGGTAGTGAAAGTGTCTGAGATGTGGTAAACGAATCTATAAGAAGTGCCTGTGTATTGTTGGCAAGTATCACAGTAAATGCTGCTAAAAATATAATAACCTTTAGATATTTCATCACAAACTCCTTAGTTTAAAAAATTAAAATTACTCTAAACATCTTTAATTTTTGTTAATGCAATTTTTATGCCATTCTAAAATAGCATTCTATTTTTTCTTCTAACCCATTGTAATAATTTATAAAAATTCTTTTTGATACTTGTATTCGGTTAAAGTTATTTTTTCTTTTTTAAGTAAAAAATGTTCAAAAACCCGACGTTTTTTCTATAAAAATCTAACTCATTGAAATATAAGTCTAAAAAGTGTTCAAAATCCCGACACTTCTAAGAATGACTTATCAGAATAGGACAGGTTGTTGAATAGTTATACAATTGCCCTTAATCCCAGAACATTCTCTGCAATAATAAGCTTTTGAATCTGCGAGGTTCCTTCATAAATTGTAGCTACTCTTGCATCACGGTAATACCTTTCAACAGGGAAATCATCACAATAACCGTATCCGCCGTGAATCTGGATGGCATCGTGGGAAGCCCTGACTGCTGCTTCTGTGCAGAAGTATTTTGCGATTGAGGTCTCAACAGTATTTCTGATTTTTTTATTCTTCAAATCTCCAGCCCTGTAAACAAGAAGCCGACCTGCATCCCTGTCAACCGCCATCTTTGCAATCATATCCTGAACAAGCTGGAACTCCCCGATTGGCTTGCCGAATGCTTTTCTTTCTCTTGCATAGGTTGTGCAGGCATCGATGCAACCCTGAATTATTCCAACACACCCTGCTGCAACGCTGTACCTGCCGTTATCAAGGCAAGCCATTGCAATTTTAAATCCCTCTCCTACTTCTCCAAAAAGGCAGTTTTCAGGGATTTCAACGTCTTCAAGAAAAAGGGCTGCGGTATTGCTTGCCCTGAGTCCCATTTTCCCTGTGATTTCGTTTGATGAGAAACCCCTGGTTTTTGTATCAACGATGAATGCGGCAATCCCTTTATGTTTTTTGGCTTTGTCTGTTTGTGCAAAAAGAATGGCTATGTCTGCTATTCCGCCATTTGAAATCCACATCTTGCTGCCATTCAAAATCCATTTTCCGTTTTTATACCTTGCTGTTGTTGTTTGTTTTGAAGCATCACTTCCTGCGTCAGGTTCAGTCAGGGCAAAGCAGCCTATAATTTCTCCTTTACAAAGAGCGGGGATATATTTTTTCTTCTGCTCTTCAGTTCCCCATTCAAGTATACCAAGCTCAATCAGGGAGATTTGAACAGATATTGTAGTCCTTATTGACGAGTCAACCCTGCCTATCTCCTCGCTCATTACTGCATAGCTGATATAATCAAAACCGCTTCCTCCGTATTCCTGCGGCACAGGTCCTCCGAGAAATCCAAGAGAAGCCATCTTTTTTAAAATATCCTCAGGGAAATGGCAATTCCTGTCATTTTCTTTTGCGTGGGGAGCTATTTCTTCATCAGCAAACTTTTTAGCCATCTTCCTTATCATTAACTGTTCTTCAGTGAAATCGAAGTTCATAAAAAATCCCTCCTTTAATGAACAGCTGAAGTAATGTCAAATTCTAAAACTCAAAGTTCAAATAACTAAAAATTTTGATATTTGAGTTTTGACATTCATTTGACATTTTGATTTTGACCTTTGCATTTTATTCAATATAACATATATATCTAAATAAATAATACCAAACATTTTGCACTTCCGCCAGCCTTTATGAATTCAGAAAGATTGGTTTCAAATACCCTGTATTTTAATTTCAGCAGCTTGTTCTTCAAGCCATCACAGCCGGAGTTTAAAACAACATCCCTTCCTATGCATATTGCATTACACCCAAATTTTAATGCCTCGGTTTTTTTTACGGCTATGCTTTTCTTGATATAATTTTTAATTATTTTCCTTCCAAACAAGTCAAATGCATATGGATAATATGCTATCTCACCATTGGAGAGAGGAAGAAAACAGGTGTCCAAGTGATAGAATTTCTGGTTTACCAACTCAAGCGAAAGGATTCTTTTATTTATAATTTTTGAGATTCTTGTATGTGCATTTATGTCAGACCTTATAATATACCCTGCATAAAAATTTTCTCCGCATAGAAGAAGGTCTCCCTCTCCTTCAAAATTCGTTTCTTCAGGCAGTTCCTCTATCCTGTAACCGTTTTTCTTGAACCATTTTTCAAAAAACCCTGACTCCCCCTTCCTCTGTTTGAATCTGAAATTGCTTTTTATGAATGTATTGTTGAATACAAATCCGGCATTTGCAGTAAATACCATGTCAGGGTAATTTTTCTGAGGTTCAATTAATTTTATTTCAATGCCTATTTTCCTATTGATAAGGTTATATAAATCTTCCCATTGCTTCCTTGAGAGTTTCTTGTCAGAATCTTTTTTAACATCCATCCACGGATTAATTTCATACCTGATGCCGTAATAGTCAGGAGGGCACATTAATATAGATTTCTTTATCATTGTTTATATTGTGGCTTTTGTGAAATGTAGAAACAGGTCTTCAGACCTGTTAAAAAAAACAGATTTACAGAAATGTTATTGCGAGGAGCTATTTCGCGACGAAGCAATCTCTGCTTAGGGTTATAAGTTTTAAGTAGTAAGTTTTAATTGAGATTGCTTCGCTTCGCTCGCAATGACAGACATGAAATTGTCGGTCATCCTGTGAAGGTCTGTTTCTACAAATTATTTTTTTCAGGAAATTTATAATCTCCTGTTTAACAGCGTTTCTATATCTGGAACAGGTAATTAGTTAACTCCCTTAAAAAAAGTTCTGCATCGGTTACAAGACCAATAGCCTGAAAACTCCCCCTGTCAGCAAGCTTTGTTACCATTTCGGGATTTATGTCAACACATACTGTAGTAACAGATGAAGGAAGAATATTGCCTATTGCTATGGAGTGAAGCATTGATGCAATCATTATTGAAAGAGAAACATCTTTTATTTTGTTGCGCATCAGCGCCTGTGCTTCATTTGTATCTGTAATTACTTCAGGCAAAGGCCCATCATCTCGGATTGAACCTGCAAGAACGAAATCGACACCATTTTTTATGCAGGAATACAGGATTCCTTCCCGCAGTATTCCCTTCTCAACAGCTTTTTTTATTCCACCAGCTTTTCTTATGGTGTTTATTGTCCTGAGATGATGTTCATGACCTCTTTTGGTCTGAACGCCCTCTTTTAAAGAGACACCAAGGGATGTCCCGAACAGCGAGGCTTCAATATCGTGGGTTGCAAACCCGTTTCCGGAAAACAGGATGTCAATAAACCCTTCATTAATTAAGATTTCTAAATATTTTCTTGCTCCGGTATGGATAATTGCAGGTCCGCAGACAAAAAGGATTTTTCCTTTCCTCTTGCTTTTTATCTCTTTCATATTCTCTGCTATGTTTTTAATGATAAGCCATTTTGATTTCTCAGGAGATATTGAACTGCCCATAAACTCAAAGACACCCTTATGCTTGATTCTTTTTCCTGGGTCAACCCTTACTCCATCATGACCTAAAACTATTTTATCTCCTCTTTTTACTTCATTCATTTTTATACAATATGCCTTCTTAAAGTCATTTGTGACTGCGATACCGCTGTCCATGCAGATATTTTCTACCTGAAGCCATTTCCCTTTAATATAAATTTCTGCTGGAAGATTGGTGGTTATGTGAAAGTTATCAGGAAAGATTCCATCATTTTCTGTTTCTTTTAATTTGACCTCTGTCTGCCTGACCGGAGCAGCGCCGAGCTTAAGGATTCTTGACATTATGTTTTCAATGATTGGTTTTGATGGGGCTGTTACTTTTATTCTGGCGTAACTCGGGTCTTTTTTTGTCCTTCCTATTTTTATTTCCTCTGATTCGTAGTTTCCGCCGTGGTCCAGAATTTCATCAAAAATTTTGGGAAGGGTTAATGAATCAATGATGTGTCCTTTTATTTCAATAAGCTCTGAAAACTTTTTCATAAATTTTAAAAAATATGTTTGACGTTTGAATTAAATGCGAATTTTTTGTAAAGACAAGCTAAACAGTCTGACCGAGAATGGTCATTGCGAGGAGCAAAGCGGTTGCGAGGCAAAGCCGAAGCAAACCCGGAGCAGATTCCTTCGCTTCGCTCGGAACAAGCTCCGCAATCTGACCCGAAGGGTCATTACGAGAGCCGATTTATCGGCTCGTGGTAATCTCATTAGATTGCTTCGCTTAAGCTCGCAACGACTTCGTCGGATTGCCACGCTCCCTTCGGTCGCTCGCAATGACAAAAGGGAATTCTCAGTCAGCCTGTTAAGCTGCGTTAGCAAAAAGTTAAAATATATTTAATTATATATTAGTTATTGAAATTATAAAAGAGAAATATTTTGTTGTGAAGTTTTTTCATTGACGAAAAATATTGCCTGTGATAGCTGATTAAAAATAGTTTGAATGGAGGGAAAAGAGAGTTGATTGACGGAGTAAAAGTAAAAAAATTAAAGGTCATTCCTGATGAAAGAGGCAGGCTGATGGAAATTCTGCGCTGCGATGATGAATGTTTTATAAAGTTTGGACAGGTGTATATGACCACAGCATATCCAAACGTGGTAAAGGCATGGCATTATCATAAAAATCAGGCGGATAATTTTGTTGTTGTAAAAGGGATGATGAAACTGGTTTTATTCGACCAGAGAAGTGATTCTCCAACCCATAAAGAGATAAACGAATTTTTCATTGGTGAACATAACCCAATGCTTGTACAGATTCCAAATTTGGTTGTTCACGGGTTTAAATGCATAGGGGAAACTGAAGCGCTTGTTCTCAACTGCCCTACAGAAAAATATGATTATAAAAATCCTGATGAGCACAGGATTGATCCATACAATAATGATATTCCTTATAACTGGAATGTTAAGGAAGGGTAAGGACGGGAATCAGTTATGCTTGATTTTTTAAAACCAATAGAGGAAGACCTTGAGTTTGTTGAAAGAGAGACATATGAAAGACTCAAAAACAATGTTTCTCTGATTTCAAACATAGGCATGCATATCGCAAAAAGCGGTGGCAAGAGGTTGAGGCCCGCACTCGTGCTCCTTTCAGCAAAACTATGCGGTTACACAGGAGAAAGGAGTATTGATATAGCTTGTGTGGTTGAATTTATCCATACTGCAACCCTTCTTCATGATGATGTGGTGGATGAAGCAGATATAAGAAGAGGGAGCCCTTCTGCGAATTCTAAATGGGGAAGCGAGGCAAGCATACTTGTTGGAGACTATCTATTTTCCAAGGCATTTTCGCTTCTGGTCAGGAGTTCAGACTTAAGAATAATGGAGTCGCTTTCAGGGGCTTCAATAAAAATGGCAGAGGGAGAGGTTCTGCAGTTATCAAAACGCCATGATATAAACATCTCCAAGGAATGCTACATTGATATAATAACACGAAAGACAGCAGAATTGATTTCTTCCTGCTGTGAGGTTGGCGCTATTATTGCAAAAGCCAAAACAGAGGAAGAAGAGGCACTGGCATCTTACGGGAGAAATATTGGCATAGCTTTTCAGCTTGTTGATGATACTCTGGACTTTATAGCAAAAAGGGAGAAGCTCGGGAAGCCCCTTGGCAATGATTTGAAAGAGGGGAAGATCACAATGCCTCTTTTGAAGGTGGTAGAAAGCGAGTCAGAAGAAAATATAGAGAAAATAAAAAAGATTTTATCCCATTCAGGTTTAAATGGAAATGGCGTTGTGTTTATATTGGACCTTGTAAAAAAGCATAACGGAATTGAATATGCGCTTGACATGGCGGCAGATTACAGCCGGAAAGCAAAAGAAAACCTTGCAATATTTCCATTCTCAAAAGAAAAAGGGCTTTTACTTGAACTGGCTGATTATATAGTAAAAAGGGACCACTAAGGATTATTTCTGGTAAAGTGCTAATTGTCTAACAATCTCTTTAATATGATTTAAGCCATTCATAAAATTACATTGAAAATTTCAAATATCAAATTCCAAACAAATTTAAATTAACAAAATTCAAAGTTTGAAACAATTTGGAGCATTCAAGTAGTGAAAATCCCCCCATCCCCCCTTTGACAAAGGGGGGTTAGGGGGGATTTAGATGACTCAATGGAATTGTCGGACAGCCTGCAAACTGCGTGGAGATTTAATTTAAATATTATTTAAAATTTATTATTATTATGAATACTATTCAGATTAAGGCAGTGGTTGACTCGAAAAATATTGTTTTTCTTCACTGGATAATAGAGTCATATGATGGTATTGCAATAATGAGTATTATGGACTCAAAGCAGGGATTGGTTGAATTTCATATTTCACCGGATTTAACTGAAACATTCAAAAAGCTCATAACCTCGCTTGATTTTAAGGTGGAAATGCTGGAATCATCTGGATAAAAGAATTCAATGTTTAAGTGGCACATTGAATATTCTCAATAAAAAAGGCATTTGCAAAAGGACCCTATAGAAAAATAATAAGGAGATTGCTGAAAAATGATGTCAGAAATATTTTCTAAAATAGACTGCGGAAGAGTTTTAAGAGAAGCACTTTTAGGTGGCGGAGAATTTGCTGATGTCTTTCTGGAAATGAAACAGACAACTTCTATAATCATGGAAGATAATAAGATAGAAGAAGTTCTGACAGGATTTGAGCAGGGCGCCGGAATACGTGTTATTTCTGACTTTAAGACATTTTATGCTTACACAAATAATTTGACTGAAAAAGACCTTTTTCAGGTTGCTTCAGCTCTTAAGCAGGCAGTAAGTTCCGGGAAAAGCGATATTGTAGTTGATTTAAGCAGATCGGTTGTAAATGGCATGGGAGAAATAGAAAAACATCCTGAATCAATAACCACAGACAGAAAAGTAGAGATTGTGAAAAACGCAAACGAATGGATTCCGAAAGGCGAGAAAAGAATCCGTCAGGCAAAGATAGTATATGGTGATTCAATTCAGCAAATGGGAATAGCAAATTCTGAAGGGATGGCTGTAACTGATGAACGGGTAAATACAATCTTTCTTGTCCAGATTGTTGCTGGCAAAGACGGGATAATTCAGACAGGGTATGAGCCTGCAGGAGGGAGCATAGGCTTTGAGCTTTTTGATTCTGTATCAACAAAAGATATTGCGAGAAAAGCCCTCGAAAGGGCTTTTATGATGCTTGAAGCTCAAAAGGCACCCGGAGGGGAGATGCCTGTGGTTATTTCAAGTGAAGCCGGTGGAACAATGGTTCATGAGGCAGTCGGACATGGGCTTGAGGGTGATTTCAACCATGAAAGGATTTCAGTCTATTCGGGTAAAACCGGTTCTCTGATAGCCTCTCCACTTGTGACAGTTGTGGATGATTCAACAATTCCTAAAAAAAGGGGCTCTTTCAGGTTTGACGATGAGGGTGTTAGGGCGCAGAGGACAATGCTGATTGAGAACGGAGTTTTGAAAAATTTTTTATACGACAGGTTAACAGCCATGAAGGATGGAAAGACTTCTACAGGGAATGGCAGGAGACAATCCTTCCGCTATAAACCCATACCGCGGATGACCAATACCCTTATTGTTCCTGGCAGGCACAATCCAGAAGAGATAATTTCCAGTACTGAAAACGGTTTGTTTGTCAGAAAAATGGGTGGTGGACAGGTAAACCCCACAAATGGGGAATTCGTCTTTGAGGTTAGCGAGGGATATTTGATTGAAAACGGCAGAGTTACTAACCCGGTTAGAGGAGCTACTCTGGCAGGCAATGGCCCCCAGGTGCTCAGGGACATAGATATGGTTGGCAATGACCTCGGGTTTGCTATAGGCACCTGTGGCAAGGATGGACAGGGAGCTCCTGTCGCAGATGCCCAGCCTACACTTAGGATAAAGAAACTTGTAGTAGGGGGTGAAGGAAAGCCTCCGTGGAAAAGCTAAAAATGCACAACCTACGCATTGCCCGCAGTTTGCTGCAGGGAGCTTCAAATTCTAAAACCACAAACAAATTATTATTTATTTTCAGACAAGAAACAATCTTTATCCCTCCTCCAATATCCTTGACAAAGAGCCTGCGAATCACTTAAAATTTAATATTCAGAAGGCGAAAGTATAAATTTGAAGCCCTTAGAAGTAAGAAATTAAATTCCAAATCCGAAATCATAAGCTATATTAAACGAGAAAACTCAAAGATAAAATGATAGGAGTAAGATGGCAAGGTTTGGAGAACTCTTAATCGAAGCAGGTCTGATTAACAATGAACAGTTGGAAGAGGCATTAAAGAGCCAGAAAGAGCTTGGCGGAAGACTGGGTTCCATATTAGTTAAAAGGGGGCTGATTTCTGAGGATACTGTTACCTCTTTCCTGAGCCAGCAGTACGGAGTTCCGTCAATCAACCTTGATGATTTTGAAATAGACCCTGCAATCTGTAAGCTCATACCTGTGAAAACTGCATTGAAATATGAAGTAATCCCAATAAGCAGAGTTGGTTCAACGCTCACTGTTGCAATGGTTGACCCGTCAAATGTTTTTGCAATAGATGATATCAAGTTTATGACAGGATACAATGTGGAACCAGTAGTTGCTCCTGAGACTGCAATTAAGGAGGCAATAAAGCGCTATTATCACGTTGGCGTTGGAGTTGATAAGGGCAAGGATGAGCCTGAATCTGCACAGCTTGATGCAAAGGATTATGAGATAGAAGATAGTGATGCAATGGATGGGCTTGAAGGAATCGATGAAGGTCCTGTAGTAGATGTTGATGATTTTGACCAGCTGGTTTCAGGGGCAGTGGATACAGTGGAAGTTGTTCAGGAGCAGGAAGATGAAAATGCTTTAAAAGATGTAGATGCCCCAGTAGTAAAGCTGGTTAATGGCATTCTCATAAAAGCCATTAAAATGAAGGTTTCAGATGTCCACATAGAACCATATGAAAAGGTTTTCAGGGTCCGCTACAGAATGGATGGAGTATTGCATAAGGCAATGGGTTTACCATTGAGGATAAAGAATGCCATTACATCAAGAATTAAGATAATGGCTAGGCTTGATATTTCTGAGAGGAGATTGCCGCAGGATGGAAGAATAAAACTTAAGCTTGGAAAAAACAAGGAGATGGATTTTCGTGTTTCGGTGCTGCCAACTCTTTTTGGCGAGAAAGTAGTTTTAAGGCTTCTTGACCAGTCAAATCTGCAGCTTGATATGACAAAGCTTGGTTTTGACAAGGAGCCCCTCAGTGAGTTTCAGGAGGCAATTCACCTTCCCTACGGAATGGTTTTGGTTACAGGTCCGACAGGTAGCGGCAAAACAACAACCCTTTATTCAGCAATAAGTGAATTGAATAAAGTCAGTGAGAATATAATGACTGCAGAAGACCCGGTAGAATTTAACCTTCCAGGAGTAAATCAGGTGCAAATGCACGAGGATATAGGGCTTAACTTTGCTGCTGCCCTTCGTTCCTTTCTGCGCCAGGACCCGGACATAATTCTGGTTGGAGAGATTAGGGACTATGAAACAGCAGAGATAGGAATTAAGGCTTCTCTTACAGGGCATCTTGTCTTAAGTACTCTTCATACAAACAGCGCTCCAGAGACAATTAACAGACTCCTCAATATGGGGGTTGAGCCATTTCTGGTAGCTTCTTCAGTAAATATGATTATAGCCCAGAGACTTGCAAGGAAGGTATGCGCAGGATGCAAGGAACCTGTGGATATAAAAAAAGAAGCACTTGTCGGACTGCAATTTAAAGAGGAAGATTGGGAAAAGGGTTTTACTGTTTATAAAGGCAAAGGGTGTTCTATATGCGGTGGGACCGGTTATAAGGGAAGAGTTGCGCTTTATGAAGTTATGTCGCTTAAAAGGGAAATTCGCGAATTAATCCTTCAGGGCTCCCAGACCCCGGAGATAAAAGCACAAGCAATAAAACTTGGAATGCAGTCACTCCGGAGGAGCGGTTTGAAAAAGATTATGGAAGGAACTACAACTCCGGAAGAGATTGTAAGGGTAACAATGCCAGATTAAAAAAACTAACATATAAGGAGGACTCCAATGCCTGCTTTTGAATATGTTGGAAAAACTCTTAACAGAGAAGTTAGAAAAGGTGAAGTAGATGCTGCAAGCATAGAAGCTGCCAGAGGACTTCTGAGGGCACAGAAGATAATTGTTACTTCGATTAAAAAGAAATCACAGGGTTTAAAATTTCCAAAAAAAGAGGGTAAAGCAAAGGAAAAGGATATACTTATATTTACAAGGCAGTTTTCAACAATGATAGATGCAGGATTGCCTCTTGTTCAATGCCTTGGAATACTTGCTGCGCAATCTGACAAAGAGATATTAAAAACAACACTGACTAAAATAAAAGAAGATGTTGAAACAGGATCAACATTTTCTGAATCTTTAAGAAAGCATCCGAAAGTTTTTGATGATCTTTATGCAAACATGGTTGAGGCTGGAGAGACAGGAGGTATTCTTGATACAGTACTCAACCGTCTTGCCGCTTATATTGAGAAGGCATCAGCCTTAAAGGCAAAAGTCAAAAAGGCAGCGGTTTATCCAATTGCAATACTTTCAGTTGCAGTTGTAGTTGTTGCAGCTCTTTTGATATTTGTTATCCCGACCTTTGCAAAAATGTTTTCAGATTTTGGCGGGACTCTTCCTGTTCCAACACAGATGGTAATCAATATGAGCCACTTTGCTGCAAGCTGGAAGGGATTAGTCGTAGTTGCTGTAGTAGTTGGAATAATATTTGCTATCAGAGCTTACGGAAAGACTTCTGCGGGGAGAAAAAACATAGATAAGCTCGTGTTAAAGTTACCGATTTTTGGAGACATCATACGAAAGTCAGCAGTTGCAAAATTCACAAGAACGCTTGGGACATTAATCACAAGCGGAGTCCCTATTCTTGAGGGACTTGATATCGTAGCGAGAACGGCAGGGAATGTAACGATTGCAGATGCAATAATGATGACCCGTATAAGCATTGCAGAAGGTAAGACAATATCCGAGCCATTGGAGAAGACAAAGGTGTTTCCCCCGATGGTTGTGCAGATGATATCGGTTGGAGAAGCAACAGGTTCCCTTGATGCAATGCTTGGAAAAATAGCTGACTTTTATGAGATAGAGGTTGATAATGCAGTTGATGCGCTGACCTCTCTTATGGAACCAGCCCTGATGGTTGTTCTTGGAGGTGTTGTCGGGTTTATATTAATAGCCATGTATTTGCCTATCTTCACCCTTGCAACATCAATTTCATGATTTAGAAGAGCAAGCAGGGAGAGAAATTCAAATTATAAATACCATGGCAGAAATTAACTTCAGTTCGCTCAATCCTTCAGGAATCAAATGGCTCATGACTGCCAGGGTGATTGTTGTCACAGCCCTGCTCGGAACCACTATACTTGTAGAAGCCCAGCATGGTGGTTCTTATATTTCGCCCTATCTTTCTATCCTTTATTTTTTAATAATCGTTACATATTTTCTTACAATTCTTTATTCCCTGCTGCTGAACAGGATAAAAGCCCTTACTCTTTTTGCGTACATCCAGATATTTGGTGATTTGCTTTTTGACAGTACTTTAATCTATATTACAGGTGGGGTCGGGAGTCCTTTCATATTTCTCTATTTTCTGTCAATTATTGCATCGAGCGTAATTTTATTCAGGCAGGGAAGTTTGATTACTGCATCCCTGTCCTGTCTTCTTTTCAGCGCGCTGGCGATTTTTCAGTATAATGATATTCTTCTTCTTCCAATACCAACAATACTTTTAGATATTTCTACCATTTCCCTTTCCCTTAACGCCTTATTTTTTAAAGTTTTTTTAAATATAGCTGCCTTTTATCTGGTTGCATTTTTCAGCAGCAGGGTATCTGAAAGCTTGAGGAGTACACACGAAGAACTTGAGGAGAAAAAAGGGATAGTAAAAGAACTGCAGAACCTTAATGAAAATATATTGCAAAGCCTGACAAACGGTCTCATAACCACAGATTTAAGCGGCATTATTATTTCATTCAACAAGGCTTCTGAGGAGATAACCGGATGGAGAAGAGGGGAAGTGGTTGGAAAATGCTGGGACAACTTTTTTCCACAGTTTCCTGCAAGGGAATTGCTTTTAAAAGTCAAAGTATCTCAGGGGAATTCTTTTACATATGAGATAGAATTTTTAAAGAATCAGAACATGAAATATCTCGGGTTTACAGTTTCACTTCTTAAAGATGAAGGAGGAAATATTACAGGGTTAATTGGCAATTTCAGAGACCTTACTGACATCAGAAAGATGGAAGAGTACCTGAAGCGGATTGACAGGCTTGCTGCCATAGGTGAGGTTGCGGCAGGAATGGCTCACGAAATAAGAAATCCGATGGCATCCATAAGCGGTTCCGTTCAGGTATTGAAGGAAAAGGTAGGGGATAATGGCATAACAGGAAGGCTTATGGATATTGTAATAAAGGAATCTGAGAGGCTTGACGGAATAATTAATAATTTTCTTCAGTATGCAAGACCAAAACCTATACAGTTTGTTTTCTGCAATATTAATTACATCTTGAACAGTGTAGTTACACTTCTTAAGAACAACCCAAAATACGGTTCAAACCTAAATATATCAATCAACTGTGAAACTGAAAACCTTTCTCTGATGGCTGACTCAAAACAGTTGGAGCAGGTTTTCTGGAACCTGGCAATAAATGCGATGGAAGCAATGCCAAACGGAGGAGACTTAAGGATATTGGTTTCAAGAGACAGGAGGAAAAATCATTTTTCAGAAAACTCAAAAAACGATATCCCATATATAAAATTTCTTTTTTCTGATACAGGTGTTGGAATAAGCCATAACAACAGGGCTAAACTGTTTTCTCCATTTTATACCACAAAAGAGGGAGGGACGGGGCTTGGGCTTGCAATTGTTTACAGAATAGTAGAAGAGCATCACGGGATAATAGAAGTTGAAAGCGAACCTGAAAAAGGGTCAAGGTTTATTATTTATCTTCCTGAAAAACAGATGTTATAGGATTCAAGGGTTAGAGAAGTCGATTTTGAAAGTAAGCTTGTATATAAAAGAGGAAACCTAATGGCAAGAATTTTATTGGTTGATGATGAGAAAAACCTGCTTGAGTTTTTAAACATAATGCTTACTCAGGAAGGCTATAATGTTACAGTAGCATACGGAGGCAGGGAGGCAATTGATATTCTTCATAAAAATGAATTTGATGTTGTTATAACTGATATCAAAATGCCAAGGGTCAACGGTCTTGAGGTGCTGAAATTTATAAAAGAAAATTCTCCTGATACAATAGTCATAATGATTACTGCCTTTGCATCTCATGAAACTGCTGTTGAAGCCATGAAAGCAGGCGCCTATGATTACATCACAAAACCTTTTAATAATGACCAGATAAAATTAGTAATAAAAAAAGCAGTTGAAAAAAGGTTGCTCGTTAGAGAGAACCTCTATCTTAAGAGAAAACTGGGGAAAGAAGCCGATTCCCGCGACATCATCGGGAAATCAGAGAAGATAAAGGAAGTTTTTGACCTTGTTGAAAAAGTTGCAAAAACTAATAGCACAGTGCTTATCTACGGAGAAAGCGGAACAGGAAAAGAGCTTGTGGCAAGAGCCATTCATCAAAATAGCAACCGCACTGATAAGCCCTTTGAGACAATCAACTGCGGAGCGCTTCTTGATACATTGCTTGAGAGTGAGCTTTTCGGGCATGAAAAGGGCGCTTTTACAGATGCTGTAAATCTCAAGGAAGGGCTTTTTGAAGTTGCTGACGGAGGGACATTGTTTCTTGATGAGATTGCTGAGACATCTCCCTCAACTCAGGTTAAGCTTCTCAGGGTTCTTCAGGAAATGGAATTAAAGCGAGTTGGAGGAACAAAGACAATAAAGGTTGATGTGAGAATAATAGTAGCTACAAATAAGAACCTGAGAGACAGGGTAATAAACGGTTCTTTCAGGGAAGACCTTTTTTACAGGATTAATGTATTCCCGATTTTTATGCCTCCGTTAAGGGAAAGAACAGAGGATATTGATAACCTTGCGGAGTTTTTTGTTGACAGGTTCTGCCTTAAACTCGGAAGAAAACCTCCCCAGATTCTTCCTCAGACAATGGAGGGTTTAAAGTCTTATGCCTGGCCCGGGAATGTGAGAGAACTTGAGAATGTTATTGAGAGAGTAATGATTCTCTGTACCGGCAACAGGGTTTTTCCCAAGGATTTGCCGGAGGAGATTTTAAAAGGTGAAAAAGAAATTATTTCTAAAGTCAAGAGACAGGAAGAGGAATTAAAGATTCCTGAGATTGCATCTGAAGGAATAGATTTTGAAAAAGTTGTTGGAAATATAGAAAAAAATCTGCTCATGGAGGCTTTAAAAAAAACTGATGGAAGAAAAACAAAGGCAGCAGAACTTTTAAAAATAAGTTTCCGTTCTTTCAGGTATCTTCTGGATAAATATAATTTGGGATGAAGAAATAAGGGGCGGCTTTAGTCGCTCCTATCTGCAGATTACAACTTATCGCTTATAACTTTTTATTCCTCTTCCTCATATCTTTTCTTTAAATCATTAATGACATTTGAATCAGCAAGCGTTGTGGTATCTCCAAGGGTTCGTCCCTCAGCAATATCACGGAGAAGCCTTCGCATTATTTTTCCGCTTCTTGTTTTTGGAAGTTCAGGGGAGAAGAAAAGGTCGTCAGGTCTTGCAAGGGCTCCAATCTTTTTCACAACATGCTCCTTGAGCTCATCAATAAGTTCTTTTGACTGTGTTACACCTTCTTTGAGTGTCACAAAAACTGCCAATGCCTGCCCCTTCAATTCGTGGCTTTTCCCTATGGCAGCAGCCTCAGCCACTGATTTGTGGTCAACAAGGGCACTTTCAACTTCCATTGTGCCTATTCTGTGGCCTGCAACATTTATTACATCATCAACCCTTCCCATTATCCAGAAATATCCATCCTTATCTTTTTTTGCGCCATCTCCTGTAAAATAAATGTCCTTGTATTTGCTCCAGTACTGCTGGACATACCGGTCAGGGTCACCGTATATTGTTCTCAGCATTGAGGGCCAGGGTTTTTTCAAAACTAGAAATCCTCCTGCATTCGAAGGCACCTCAATTCCCTTCTCATCAAGAACTGCAGCCTCAATCCCCGGGAATGGTATTGTTGCAGAACCAGGCTTTGTTGCCACTACTCCTGGGATAGGGGTTATCATAATCATACCTGTTTCAGTCTGCCACCATGTATCAACAATCGGGCATTTTTCATTTCCTATGTTTTTCTGATACCACATCCAGGCTTCAGGGTTTATTGGTTCCCCAACTGTTCCAAGAAGTCTTAATGATAAAAGGTTTCTCTTTTTGGGCCATTCCTCACCCCATTTCATAAATGTCCTGATTGCCGTAGGTGCTGTGTAGAAAACAGTAACTCCGTATTTTTCAATAATTTGCCAGAATCTGTCTTTTTCAGGATAATCCGGGGCACCTTCATACATTACTGTTGTCTGCCCGTTTGCAAGCGGTCCGTAAACAATGTAGCTGTGACCTGTTACCCAACCAATGTCAGCAGTGCACCAGAAAACATCTTCTTTCTTTAAATCAAAAACCCATTTTGTTGTAATATAAACACCTGTCAGGTATCCTCCGGTTGTGTGGACAATCCCTTTTGGCTTTCCAGTGGTTCCACTTGTATAGAGGATATAAAGCATATCCTCGCTGTCCATTTCTTCAGGCTTGCAGTAAAGCTCTGCTTCTTCCATCAAATCATTCCACCAGTGGTCTCTTCCATCCTTCATATGAGCCCCGGATTCCTCTCCGACTCTTTTCACAACTATTACATTTTCGATTGATGGTGTACTCTTCAGGGCTTCATCAACATTTCTCTTGAGGGGAAGAATATTTCCTCTTCTGTAACTTCCATCAGAAGTTATGAGGAGTTTTGACTGTGAATCGTTGATTCTGTCTTTCAGGGACTCAGCGCTGAATCCACCGAAAACAACGCTGTGAGGCGCGCCGATTCTTGTGCAGGCAAGCATTGCTATCGGGAGTTCAGGAATCATTGGCATGTAAATAGTTATCCTGTCTCCCTTTTTAACCCCAAGTTTTTTCAGCACATTGGCAAACTTGTTGACTTCCCTGTAGAGGTCCCAGTAGGTCAGAACCTTTTCATCGCCGGGTTCTCCCTCCCATATTATTGCCGCCTTTGTTTTTTTGGGAGTGTTGATATGGCGGTCAAGACAATTGTATGAGACATTGATTTTTCCGTTAACAAACCACTTTGCCCACGGAGGATTCCACTCAAGGATTTTATCCCATTTTTTAAACCAGTGAAGTTCTCCTGCTATCTTTTCCCAAAATGCCTCAGAGTTTTTCCCTTCTTCGTAGACTTTCTTTTTTGCAATAGCATTCTTCTTGAATTCCTTTGAAGGTTTAAATTTTCTGGTTTCAACAAGAAGAGCTTCTATTGGTTTTTGACTCATACAGTCCTCCTTTAAAATAAAATATTAAATATTAAAAATAAAAATGTTGTATGATTTTCACTCGCCATAGATTATGAGGGTTTTTTGTTTGTAGAGTTCAAAAAGAGGGGTTCCAATATTAAGAATGCGTATATCCATATGATAAACTTGTGTCATTCCTGCTTCCTTCATGACTTCATTAATTTTGTCCATATCCCACTCTGCTGTTATTCCAAGACCGCTAAATGGTTCACGAAATCTATGTATTTTAATCTGGCATTTTTTAGAGCCAACCGGTGTGTTGTTATAATTTGTATCATAGGGGATGGTTACGTACTTAAAGATTCTCCCTCCGTTATTAAAAAAGAATCCGCATCCATTCAATAACAATGTGACTAATAATAAAAAGAATAAAAAGTAATATTTTCTAGTCGCCATATACTATTGTTGTTCTTATTGCAAACAGACCGCTTAAAAATACTAAATCTTTATAATCAGCATGCCTTATTATTTTAAGACCGCCGTTGTCTGCAGCAGCTTTTGAACCAGCGTTGCCAAAGGCGAAGAACCATAAAATTACATAGGCGGAAGCTTTTCCCTGTTTTGTTCCAAGCTCTGTCTTGCTGAAATCTATATCAAGCGGTTGCTGAACGTAGTAAAAACATCCCGAAAGAATGAAAGTTAAAAGGCTTAGAAAGATTACTGCATTAAACAAATTTTTTTTCATTAAATTACCTTTCTCTTTTAAAATGAAACTTGCAAATACTTTATTTCTTTTGATGAAAAGTCAAGAAAAAATTTTTATATAATGTTTGACTATGCAGGGGAAACGGCATAAATTAGAAAAAGAAAAAATAAATATTTATAAATGGCAAGTAAAATATTTTTTTAATTGTTTGTTTAAATTTTTTAAGGAGGTTGTTGCATGGAAAAAACCAGAGAAGAGATTGAAAAGGAGATAACAAATTTTCTTGACGGAGGAGGATACTGCGCGCTTGGGACGTGCAAGGATAATATTCCAAGGGTTACACCTGTTTCTTTTGAAAGCGAGGGTATGAATTTGTGGATAGTTGGAGACCCGGGCGGGAAAATTGAAAATATCAAGGCAAACCCGATGGTTTCAGCCGGTGTTTATTCAAGGATTGAAGATGACAAGGATAATATAAGCCTTCAGATATTCGGGAAAGCAGAACTTGTTACATACGACTCGAATCAGAATGAGTTTATGGACAGGGCAAAGAAAAGGGGAATGATTGATAGGCTTGAATCAAGGAGAAATAAGCAGACAGGACTTGTATATTCTCCGTTCCTTAAAAAAGAGCTTCCAATGGAGGATATTCTGAGAAGGATTGCATTCATAAAAATTATTCCTGACGAGGTTGTATATCTTCATATTAAAACTCAGGGAGGAGGAACGTACAAGGCGAAATGGAAAAGGCAGTAAGAGAGTAAGGGTTTAGAAATGGGAATTAATTATTAGCATCTTTTTGAAAAAGAAATTGGAACTTCCTGCGGCAAGCTTCAGGAAATTTTCGAAAAGTAGGGGCGTTAAATTTAACGCCCCTACTTAACGCAGGCTACCTGTCCCTGCCTGCGGTAGGCAGGTGCCGACAGGCAGGAAGTCTGCGGCTACCTGCAAGGAATTTGGATAATCAAAAATGGAAGAGCATAGAATGAGAAGACCAAGTCTCGGAGGGGACCCCGGTGCATGGAAGGGGAAGGAAGTTTCACAATATGACACGATGCAGAACATTGTCATTCCTAAAAAGGATGAAATGCTTGATGTGATTGTGTCTATGATTCCTTTTAAAAGCGACAAACCCCTTAAGATAATGGAAATAGGCTCAGGACTTGGCGCGCTTACCCAGAGATTGTTGGGCAAATATCCTAAGGCAGGTTTTTTATGTCTTGATGGTTCAGAGGAGATGATTAGAAATGGAGGAGAACGGCTCAGGAATTTTCAGGAAAGGATCAGATTCCAGCTGATAAATTTTAACAACCCAAAATGGATAAATGGGATTGAAGGGAAACTTGATCTTGTTTGTTCCTCACTCACGCTTCACTACCTTGCAACAAGGAGAAGAAAGGAATTTTTCAAAGAGGTTTCCGGAATCTTGAAGAAGAATGGTATGTTAATATATTCCTGCGCTGTAAGGGCTAATTCTCCGTTTGTTCAGAAAATTTTTGTAAAAGTTCACAGGCAATACTTGCTGGATAAAATTTTTGAAGTCATGGGTATGAGACTGACTGATAAGGAATTGGATGAAAAATTTAAAAAGAGAAGAGATAAGATGGGAATTAACCCAATGACTCCTGAAAACCATCTTGAATACATGAGAAAAGCTAAATTTTCAAAGGCAGAATTTATCTGGAAGCACAGGCATTATGCGATTTTTATGGGAGTGAAATAATTAACTAATAACTTATAACCAGCGACTAATAACAAAAATTAAAAATGGGGTAGCCGCAGGCTTCCTGCCTGTCGGCACCTGCCTGCCGCAGGCAGGGACAGGTAGCCTGCGTTTTTTAGCATGAAAAAATTTGGGAAAAACAAAATGAGAGGTTCATTTCGTTAACAATTGATTAGTAGGTCAGGCGTCTCGCCTGACTATTTTCTTTCGCTGAAATGACATAAAGAAACATATAACATCATATTCACGGTTGAAGCAGAACCTTCAGCGAATTCCTGCTGTTTGCAAGCCTGAATCCTTCTTCCCATTCACTTAAAGGGAGAATATCAGAGATAATTGGTTTAAGGTTGAGTTTTCCTGTTTCAAGAAGCCTTAAAGTCTTAATCCACGCAATAGTCGGGTCGCCCCTGCAGCCAAGCAGGTCTATCTGCTTCACCATTATTTTTTTTGAGGCATCAATTTCTACAGCATGATATCCTGCTCCTGCCAAGACCACCCTGCCGCAGGTTTTTACTATATCAAGAGCCTGATTGACTGCTTTCCCAGAGCCTGCAATCTCTACAACAACATCAAATCCTTCAAAATTTGTTATATCCTTTGTTCTCTGAAAAAGGTCTTCCTCGTCTACATTTATGGTAAAATCTGCTCCGAGAGTTTTTGCAATCTCAAGCCTTTTTTCATCAGCCTTAAGTCCTGTTACTACAACTGGCCAGGCACCTGACAGTTTTGCAATCTGCAACAAGCACAGACCTATTGGTCCCGGTCCAAGTATTGCCACTGATTCGCCTGTCTTAACCTTTGCTCTCAGTTCAAGGGCGTTTATTGCTATTGCGAGAGGCTGACAGAGGGCTGCTTCTTCGAATGAGGTTTTATCAGGAATCTTGTGAACATTCTTTGCAGGAAGCGGAAGATATTTTGAAAATGCTCCCTGATAGAGCATAAAAGAACTGGCAAATTTGCAGAGGTTATTTCTTCCGCTTAAGCAGAGCGGGCAGATGCCGCAGGAATCAATTGAGACTTCTGCAACGACTCTGTCTCCCTTGTTGATTCCGCTTGCCTTTTCTCCTGCTTCAATTACAACTCCGGAGAGTTCGTGCCCAAGCCCAACCTGTTTTACATTTAATATACTTTTTGGAAATCCGTCTCTCCATATGTTCAACTCAGTTCCACAGATTCCGCAGAGTTTCACTTCAACTATGACATCTTCAGGCGAATAGACGGTCTTTCCAATTACAGGCTCTGGAATTTCTTCAAGCAAAAAGCTTGAGTCTTCTATATGGCAAACAAGTGATTGCATATCAAATCCCTATTTTTTAAAATACTGTATTTGGTGAGTGAGCTAATGTCAATTGTCAAAGCATAGGGCATTAAAAAATCCAAATGACAAAGCCCAAAGTTCAAATGAAATCCAAATCCCAAATGACTAAAACTTTTGGTATTTGGGTTTAAGAATTTGAACTTAAAAGCTTTTTGAAGTAACGTTTGGCTAAGATGTTTTCCTGATTCTGCACAAAAGTGATTTGAGGCTTGGGAATCCTGAAACAGGATCTCTTGCGTCAATATCAGTGAGAAGGTTAACATTTGCTTCTTTCCAGCCATGCGTGATGTGAGCAACACCCTTTTTAATTTTTTCAGTTAGCCTGACTCTGATTTTTATACTCCCCCTTAGAGATTCAACCAAAACAGTTTCACCGTCAGAAACATTTAACTTGCCGGCAGTTTCAGAATTAATCTCTACAAATGGTTCAGGATAAAGTTCAAGAAGTTCGGGGATATTTCTCATTTGAGAGTGTGTAAGGGATGGAATCCTTCCGCCTGAGGTAAGTATTATTGGATAATCTTTTGCAATGTCAGGACTGCTTACTGGTGATTCAAAGGGTTCTGTGTATGCTGGAATTGAATTATAGCCTGTTGCTTTTAAGATTTCAGATGAAAGCTCAATCTTTCCTGTTTTTGTAGGAAACCCTTTTTCTCTGATTATTCCGGGGATTGCCTGTGCAGACTTAAAACCGAATGGATTTTCATCAATCTGTCTGTAATTCAGATTTAGAGGTTTTAATAGAAAATTTATAGCATTTTCTTCATCATCCCATAAATCCTCGGTATTAAGGTTAAGCCGTTTTATTAATTCATGATAAAACTTCCAGTCGGGAAGGCTTTCTCCGACCTGAATGAATTTGAGTTGAAGTGTTGGAGGATTGTTTGTGTTGAGTTCAACCCTTTCAAGAAAGCTTGAGGCAGGAAGAACTATGTGAGCGCATTTTGCAGTATTTGTCATAAAGGTATCCATAACTACAAGGAATTCAAGTCCTCTCAGGAATTCTTCTGTTTTTTTGGAGTCAGGCCAGGTCATTGCAGGGTTTGCTCCGCTGAAAATCATGGCCCTTAACGGATACGGACTTTTTGTTTTTAAAACCTCTGGCATTACCATTGCCTGAGCCTGCCTGAAGAATTGCGTAAAGAGCGGATGTTCCTTTGTTCCAAATGGTTTTTTCTCCCCTGTAGGCTGGACGGGTCTTGGCTGGGCTGTCTGAGGGAAGTTTGAGAATATGTTTCCTCCTGCGACATCAAGGTTGCCGGTTACAGCAAGAAGGCAAACAACAGCCCTTACATTCTGGATGCTGTTTGTGTGCTGTTCAAGGGCGCTTCCCTGGTCAATTGATGCAGGGGATATATTTGCAAAATATCTTGCAACTCTGATAATCTCTTCAGGAGGAATAGTTGTTATTTTAGAAACTTTTTCTGGTGTATAGATAGAGGCTTCTTTTTTAAGTTCTTCAAAACCGCTCGTGTATTTTTCAACATATTTTTTGTTGTAAAGCTCTTCAGCAATAATCACATTAAGCATACACATTGCAAGTGCGCCATCTGTTCCGGGTCTTGGCTGCAGAAAAATATCAGCAAGCCTTGCTGATTGTGTCTGTCGTGGGTCAATAACAATGATTTTGCATCCGCGGTTTTTTGCGTTAAAGAGTTTAATCCTTGTACGGACACTGCTTGCAACAGGGTTTGTTCCCCAAAGGATTATACACTTTGTGTTCTCATAATCAGGAGATGCCCATCCGCCATATGTGAGAATGTTAGCCTGGACTTTTGATATGTTGCACAAGGAGCCAGTGCAACAAAGATTATTTGTGCCATAGAGGTTACAGAAGAACTTCATATGGTACATGGCAAGACCCTGAAAGGTTATTGGGTCGCCAAAATAGACTGCAAGGCTTTCAGGACCTGATTCATCCTTTATTTTTTTCAGATTGCCACAAATAATATCCAGTGCTTCATCCCATAAGATTTTTTTAAAATTTGAACCGTCTCGTTTAAGTGGTGAGGTAAGTCTGTCAGGTGAAAGGGCAATTTCTCTGGAATATATTCCTTTTACACAAAGTTCACCTTTTGTAAAAGGGTGTTCAGGAGCGCCTTTTACCTTTTTTATTTTTCCATCCTCCATTTCAACAAGCATGCCACAGCTATCAAAGCAGAGGTTACAGATTGTAGAAAAAGTTCCGTTTTTTGTTTTTTTCATAGGATATCCTTAAGAAGTATTGGTTGGCTTTGTACATGCCCAATGAGAACTCAAAACATTGAAACTCATTACGCAGGCTAAAGCCTGCGGCTACTAAATACTCTTCACTATCCACGGATGATTACCTATATTGCCTTTTTCAAAAGCTTCTGCATTACGTCTTTTCTAAGGGTTGGCATGTTTTTAACCCGGACTGCTATTACAGACGGACCATTTTCTCTCAGAGCTTTGAAAAGAATATCTTCAAGCTCATTTTCATTTCTTATTAAAAATCCCTTTGCTCCAAAACCTTCTGCAAGTTTTAAAAAGTCGATTGGTTTCCAGTCAACTGCAGTGCTTTTTCCCTGAAGCATATTTTTTTCAAGTTCTTTTATTGAGCCGTAACCATCATTAACCATTATAATCTGGTATAGATTTTTAAGGCTGTAATCCGTACAGGAGGCTATTTCCTGACAGTTAAAAAGAAAGGCACCATCACCAGAAAGGCTTATAATTTTTTTCTGCGGGTTTGCAACTGCTGCTCCAATTCCTGCAGGAAATGCAAAACCAAGGCATCCAAAAGAACGGATGCAGGCAAAGGAATAGGGTTTCAGGATTTTTGGAAAAAGATATGTGGATGGAATCCATACAGAATCAGAAAGGAATATGAAATCCTTTCCTCTTAAAATTTCAGAAAGTTTTTTGAATAGCGCCGGTGGTGAGATTAATCCGTTGTCAGATTTTGATGCTTGCTCATAATAATTTCTATAGTCAATCAGGGCTGAGCTGAATTTTTCCATTATCCTGTTTTTTTTGGGGACAATCTTTTTCTTGTCAATTTCTTTCAAAAGCTCAGCAAGAAACTCCCTACAGTCAGACTTAATGTTCAGGGTAACTTTGTATTTGCTCTTTTTTTCAGGGCTGGCATCAACCCTCACTATTGTCTTGGGAAGGTTAAGGGTTTCCATTTTTGTATTAACAGGATTAAGCCTTGCACCAATTACTAAGGCTAAATCGGCTTCAGTGAGGTATTCAAATGAAAAATCAAAACTTGGCGAGGCAATTGAAAGAGGATGGCTTTCAGGTATTGCGCCCTTGCCGCCCAAAGTTGTCATTACAGGTATCTGAAGTTTTTCTGCAAGTTTCTGAAGTTCAGAGGTTGCCTCTGCTCTTAAAACCCCGCTTCCTGCAAATATTATTGGGCTTTTCGATTTTTCAAGAAGCTCTGCTACTTTCCTGAGTTTCACCTTATCAACTTTTGGTTTCCGGTTTCTAACTACTGGCTTCTGGCTTATGTTTCCTGCTTTTATTTCTTCTTTCAGCAGGTGTGCTGGAATATTTATATATACTGGTCCCGGTTTTCCATCCTTTGAATACAAAATTGCCTTTTGTATTGCCGGGATAACTTCAACCGCCTTTTGAGGGTTTAAAATGAGCTTTGTAACAGGTTTCAGCATAGTGAATGAATCAAGCTCGTGAAAGGCTTCGCTTCCGAGATTTTTTCTTGGGTGGTCTGCTGTTATGATTACCATTGGTACTGACTGGTAATAGGCTTCAGCAATTGCTGAGACAAGATTTGTAACTCCCGGACCGGGCATTACCATTACCACGCCGGGTTTATTTGTTGTCAGCGCATAGCCCATTGCAGCAAAACCTGCACCTTGTTCATGGCGAAGAAGAATATGTTTGATAGATGAACTGTTGTTTATGATTGCGCCGTAAACAGGAATAATTTGAGAACCGGGGAGCCCGAAGATTGTATCAATTTTTTCAGAGATAAGAGTATTGACTATAGCTTCGGAGATGTTCATTGATGATGCCTTTCTGTTTTGGAATAGTAGATGGTATAAATAGAAATATTAAATCTAAAATTTATATAGTATTGTTACAATTAATATTGTTTATGTATATTCATTTTATTAAAAAATCAACATCAAAAATCCCTTTACAAGTATTAAAATAAAAGCTAATTAAAAAAAATATTATGAAATTGATAAATCAATAAGGAGTTTTGAAATGAAAAATGGAAAAGTAGGAATAGTCCTTGCTGCGCACGGCGACGTGCCATTTGATTATATTGAAGAGAACAGGGAGTTTTTCGAGGGTGTTGAGGAGCATATGTATCATCTGTCAGATATTGTAAAGGACATTCCAAGGACAAAAGAAACTGACCCATACAAATTTGAAGCTGAGGATTTGATAGATATAATAAAACAAAAAACTGGATATCAGGTTGTTGAAGCAGGATATATGAATTTCTGTTCTCCTACAATTGAAGACTGCATAAAGAGAATGATTGCCAATGGTGCAAAGAAAATAGTTGTGGTTCCAAAATTTTTAGACAAAAACGGTCATTCACTCCGCGATCTACCAAAAATTATAAGTAAAATGAAAGAGGAACATCATGGTGTTGAAATAGTTTATACTACTCCGGAACTTGACAGAGAGATTCAGGAAAAAGTTGCAGAATTGATTATTAAAAGACTAAAAAATGTAATTTGAAAATAAGAAAGATTTTCTATTCCCTTGCCAGCAAGTTATAAAGCATTGTTTGGTTTTAAAATAAACAAAAAGAGTTAGCTGATTGCTGAACATAACCAATAGCGCCCAAGAAGATATAGTGGAAAAAGAGAAATTTAAAAAAACTTACATCATATTTTTATTATCCTTTTTATTTTTCTAAGATTAGACTATTTAACTATTTCTATGGAAGAAACGGATTATGGACTGTCGTTAGAGGAAAGATGGAATGGAACTATAACTCTTGAGATAATGAATGGTCTTAAAATGCCATCCCAAAAAGACTGTTTGAAAAACCTGTTTCTGATGGCCCTAAAAAAGGAGAAGTTGCAGTTCTTGAGCCAATTCTCGAAGAATACTACATACTCAGAGGATAGGATAAAAACGGATTACCAACTCAGGACAAGCTTAAGGAGCTTGGGATAAAATGAGGAAACTATGAATTTTCATAATAGGGAAGAAAATTTAATAAAGTCAATTTCTGTTTTACTCCTTACTTTTGTGGTATATAGAAATGCGTGGTTGTGTGATGACGCTTATATAACTTTCAGAACGGTTTATAACTTTGTAAATGGATATGGATTAACCTGGAATATAGCTGAAAGGGTACAGGTCTATACTAACCCGCTATGGATGTTCCTTATTTCAGGTTTTTACTTTATAACAAATGAAATTTATTATACAAGTATAATTCTTTCTATAACAATTACCTTTGTAACCGCATTTCTGATTGCATTCAAAATAGCTCCGACCACAAGTACTGCTGTAGTCAGTCTTATTACTTTAACCTTTTCAAAAGCATTTATAGATTACTCAACTTCAGGGCTTGAAAACCCACTGACATTTTTTCTTTTATCTTTATATCTCTTTGTCTATTTTAAGCATGAAATCAGCTGCAAAGTAATTTTTTTCCTATCTCTCATAGCTGCTTTTGGAGTCCTTGACAGAATTGATACAGTTCTCTTATTTATACCATCACTCGCATATGCACTTATTAAGTTAAAAAAAAAGAAAGGAATACTTGCATCACTTGCCGGGCTTATTCCCTTCATTTTGTGGGAATGTTTCTCTCTTCTTTATTATGGTTTTTTAATACCAAACACTGCTTATGCCAAGCTGAATACCGGCATTAACTGGCAACTTCTCGGGAAACAGGGACTTTTTTATATTGCAAACTCTCTTAAAATTGATCCATTAACGGTTACAGTGATTATTTTTTCTATAATAGTCACAATCCTGTCAAAAGACAGAAAGGTCATTTCAGCAACAGCAGGTGTCATCCTTTATCTTCTATATGTAATTAGAGTCGGTGGGGATTTTATGAGTAGCAGGTTTCTGGTAGCTCCTTTTTTATTTTCAGTTATTATTCTTTCCCAAAGTCGTTTAATTATAAACAAATTAATCTGGCTACCTACTCTGATTTCAGTGCTTCTAATAGGTTTCCTGTCTCCATACCCTCCTATTCTAAACACAGCATCCTACGGAAAAGATAAAAACCTTTCTGATATCAGAGATAGACATGGAGTTACAGATGAACGTGCTTTTTATTATCAAAACACCGGACTTTTAACAGATAGTCCCCACAAAAGAGCCAGACAATGGTGGAAGTTAAAGAATACTCCGGTTCTGACTTCCGCATCTGATAAAAACGGAGGACAAGAAATGAACCAAAAAGTTGAAAAAAGATGGTTAATCGGAATGCATGGTTTTTACGGTGGACCAGAAGTATATATAGTTGATATGTTCTGCCTTGCAGACCCTCTTAGGGCAAGGCTTCCTTCAAGAAAAGATAAACCATGGATGATCGGCCATTTCGAGCGCATAATACCGGATGGATACCTTGAATCACTGGCTTGCGGACAAAATAAAATTAAAGACAAAAAACTTGCTGCCTACTATGATAAACTTTGTATAATTACTCGTGGTAAGCTTTTCAGCATTAACAGACTTATAGAGATATGGAAAATGAATACTGGCTACTATGATAATTATTTAAGCTTATACGAACGGTAGAAAAGACAATTCATTTGGAGTTACCTGCTAGTTCAGATTTCCCCGGTTTGAAACAATCATAATTATTTTAGAAATATACCATAATTGTATAATCTTGTTCTTAAAAGTTTTTAACCGGAAATCTTTTGAGTTATAGAATAAATACTGTACAAAGTTTCCAATTGAAATAATCAATCAATACTATTTTTTTAGGTATGTATATGAATCCTGGTCGTATTCTGAAACCAGTAACTGGCCAAAATACGTTTGGATTATCAGAAACTCTTCTTTGCCTTTTATAATATTTCTCAATTATTTCTGAGTACCAAGGTGTTTCTCTGTCAATGACTATAGCGCTAAATTTTTTCTCTTGTATAGCATGAATTATCTCATCTCCCAATCTAATTTTTGCTTGGCCTTTGCTCATAAACCAAACATCATCAATTGGCGTTAGGTGTGCATAACTTTTTTTGCCAGCCAAAGTTGAGAAATGTCCATGTTGTAGTATAGAAATATCTCCTTTTATAAAAAAATAATTGACATATAAACCATATCTACATATATCGTTATCACTTTAGAAATAAGTATAAAAGTAAATATTAAGATTTCTCATGAAAAGAGTACTCAATCGCCATATCAAAATTGCGTTAATCTTGGTCGCTTCCTGGTTTGGATCGTGTCTCTGCTTCGAGACAGGGGGAAAGTATCTCATCAAGAGCGCCTACTGCAAAACCTTTCCTATAAGCGGCTTGAAACAAATCTTTTCCGGCCTCAACATGCATTCACAAGTGGACTATATTACATACGCAGATCAGTTGTTTTTCCAATATTCAAAGTGGGTCCTTTTTCTTTCTTTGACAATTGTGCTCGTTTCATTCATAGTTTACATGGCAATTTTCTTTGGTATTTTCAAAGAACTGACCCTTTCTATCTGTACGACAATACTGTTTCTCCTCTTGTTGGAGGTCTTTTTCCGCTTGTTTAGCATCAGTGGATATCACCTGCCAAGAACAAGACAATGGTCACATGCATTACTCTCTAAATCTGAACGACTTCCCTGCGTTTCGATACAGTTCAAACCGTATTCCACATTTCGTTTCCAATATGACAACAATCCCCGAGGATACTTCGATAAGGATAATGGCATTACTTACCGTTTGAATAATTACGGCTTTCGTGACCACGACTATAATCAGGAAAAACCTGAAGGAGTCAAACGTATCATAGTACTAGGCGACTCGTTCGCTTTTGGAGAAGGGGTCAGGCAGGAACATACCTTTTGCAACCGGCTTGAGCAGTTGTTGTCTAAAGTAGGCTTCTCAGTTGAGGTATTAAACTTCTCAGTAAGTGGTTGGGGTACGCGTGCCGAAATTTGTTATCTCAAGAATATGGCTATGAAGTTCTCTCCGGATCTTATTCTCGTAGCATATGTCCTTAACGATGCTGACTACGCAGGAAAGTTGGATGTATGGGAAGAATTCATACGGCAGTACGAAAAAAGCTCCCTTCGGTTTTCATATCTTTTCAGCTACACCTACGCCAAGACAGCTCAACGGCTATATGTAAAAAGCTATGTCGAAAATATGACGAATTTTTCAATAAAAGAGACATACAAATGGACGTTTTCATTTAGGCAACTCGACCAAGGCAAGAAGCTTGCAGACTCTCACGGAGTTCAATTTGCTGTGATAATTTTGCCGTTTATGTACGATCTAACACATAGTCATCCCTTTCTTCCGATTCACCACATGATTGAGGAACACTGTAAGCAAAGCAATATACCTGTGTATGACCTCCTCCCTGTTTTCATAGGTCATGACTACGTGCAGTTGTGGGTTCATTCAAGCGATCCACATCCAAATGAGAAAGGCCACAAAATCATTGCTAAAGCACTCGCTGATTTTGTGATCACCAAAAAGCTGTTAGAAAGTCCTAAGAATGATTGAAAGGATAATCCTAACAATTCGCTTAAGTTGACCAAAAACGGAGCAACGAAGTTGGTTACTGAATAACAGTGCTTGGTGTCTGTTTGTCCCTTGCTTAACAGACAATAGAAAATTCTCATTTACAAAAGTTAAGGTAGGTTCAATAATCTAACGCAACACTTTGGTATCATAGAGGGTAGCCAAAGGAGGCGTTTAGATTATGAGAATAAAATCGTATAAGCGGCTTAGCGCGGAAGAACGGGAAGAAATCAGTCGTTGTTTGGCAAACGGGGAATCGTTTCAAGATATTGCGAGGCTGCTCGGCAGGGCCGTTTCGACGATAACGTGGGAAGTGTGTAGCGCAGGGGCAAATCGTTGGACATACCGTGCAGGATCTGCTCAACGGCAGGCCGAGAAAAGTATTAAACTGGGAAACACCGTTTGAAGTATTGGGAAGAAGTGTTGCGTTAAAATCTTGAATCCAAGTAAGTTAGAAAATGGCATGAACTCCTGTAATAATAAGATTTACTGCAAAGAAAAGAATAAGAGAAAAACTAAACCCTATTATCGAAATAATAGCACTCCTTGTTCCCACCCATCCATAATTAAGACGTAAATGGAGAAAGGTTGCATAAATAAGCCATGTAAGCAGCATGCCTGTATCTTTTGAGGACCAATCCCAGTATGTTCCATATAAATAATAAGACCAATATGCTCCTGAAAACATCCCTATAGTCCAAAAAGAAAATCCAAACGCAATCACCTTATAATTTACTAAATCTAATTCCTTAACATTTGGTAAACGAGATAAAAAAGATTCTTCCTCTTTTCCTTCCTTCTTCTCTACCCTTATCTTAAACAAAGATATAATACTTATAGTGAAAGCAATAGTAAAGGCAGCATATCCCAAAAAACATGTTATCGCATGGGCATACAACCAATAGCTCTGTAGTTGTGGGATTATCGGTTTGATCTCATCTGATAAAAAAGTGCTATAAACAAGGGCTATTATGGATAAAGGAATAACAAAGGCTCCTAAAACTTTATATTTATATATATATTCAACACCTATATATATAAGTACAACGAGCCATGAGAACAAAATAATAGCCTCAAAAAGACTAGTTAAAGGAATGTGTCCGAAACCTAAATCATATGATTCTTTCCATCTCAATACAATCCCGACTGTATGGCAGAGGAATGTCGAAACAATTATTCTTGTTGCAAATTTGCCTAAATTTTCCTTATTCAGAAAAAGATAAAATATGTAGGTAAGGGTTGCAGCAACATAGAGTATAAGAGAGATTTCAAAAAACCTTGTGCTTAACATGTTAAACTCCTTTTTAAATCTGATACTAACTCCTTCATTTCTATCTCAAAAGAAATTTTATTTTTGCTTGTTGTTCCACCCACACTCACGCCTTGAGAGTCAAGTTTTACCCATACCCTTTTATGTGGAACAAAGAATGCTATGAAAATTCCTATTGTCATAATCCCAAACCCTATCCAAATCAAACCAATACCAGGAGCATAGACTGCTCTAATATTTGCTGCAGGACTCTTATCCGCTAAGGCTATTAATCTAAATTTATACTCACTTTTCTCAAAGGGATGCAAATCAGTATTATTTTTAAAAAGCCATGTAGTATAGACTTTCTCTCCATCTATAATCTCAAGTTGCACAGCCGGCTTATTTGGTTTTTCAGAACGAAAAACCACTTCTTTCCCACGCAACACAAAATCAGGAATAATCCTCTTTAACCTTGCTTTGACGCCCTTTGAAACTTGAAATTCTTCACCCACGTTGAGAATAAAGCGTTTTATCTCATTCTCGCTTCGGTACTTAGATAAAACATCGATAACTGCATTATTACTTTCCATATTCCCTATTGTACCAGCACATCTTGTGCCAAAACGGGCTTGTAAAAAAGTAATACCATTATAAGTTAAAGCTTCATTAGCTTTTATTGTCTTGGATAATACTTTCTTTCCTTCTTTAATTACTGATAATTCGGTATACACTTCCTCAAGGGTTGCATTATCGTAATATGTAATATAATTTTTTTCGCATTTGATAGCGAATCCAAATGGGTTATATTTGTAATTAATTATGTCCTTCAAGCCATAGCTTAGTTTACCTTCTGAAAGCTGACAAACTCCTTTGAATCCCCATTCAGAATTTATTATAGCACCCAATAATATAAGAAAAACACTTATATGGGTTATCAATACTCCGAGTCTTCCCAATTTCCCTTTTTCAAAGAGGAGAAATATTTCCTCACCATCCATTATCTTTTTAAGAGAATAGAACTTATTTTTTAAATTGTAAATCAACTTATCCTTCAATTCATAAATAGAACAATTGACTTCAAAATTTTTCAGATAATTCATTCTGATATCTGTCTCAACAAATTTAATTTTAGGTTCTATAAAATATTTCAAAATTGGAGGAAGAATCTTAATGGTACAAAGGAAGAGATTTATGGAGAAAAAAAATAGTAAAGTTGTAAATACCTTAGAATGATATATATCAGTTAATCCAAACCTATTTAAGATTTTATATGCTTTCTCCCCATAGGATAAGACCTCATTCATTGAGCGAGGTTCTGGGATAAGATGAAAAAATTTTAAGAAAATAACACTTTTGCTAAGGTTTAAAATGATTTTATCATAATTTTCACTACCTTCTTGTTGGACAATTAGTCCAACCATAGAAAACAAGATTAGAATAGCAAATATATATATAGCAAACTTAACAGAACCTAAAAAATTTATTGTTTTTCCCAAAAGCCCATATTTTTGTTTTTTCTTCATTACATAATTTCTATATAAAGTGTTTATAAAATCAGTAAATTACTACCGACCTTGTCGGCGGTTTTAGAGATAAATAAATAGTATATTACATTTGAAATAATCCCACATTCAACCTCGAAGTGCAACAAATAAGGAAGCGACCTCAATTGGTATTTTAAACCCCAGGCATTTCCTGGGGCGGTTGTTTATCAGCGACTCTATCTGAGATATCTGCTCTTCACTGATATTACTGCAATCAGTACCTTTAGGCAAGTACCATCTTATCAGACCGTTTATATGCTCATTTGTACCACGCTCCCATGATGCATACGGATGGGCAAAGAAACACTTAATCAAGGCTTGATGTTATTTCCTGATGTTGGGCATTTTCTGTCCCATTATCCATAGTGAGCGTTCTTCTTCCTTTTGAAGGGAATACCTCTAAGCGTCTAACAACTGCATCCTTTGTTTCTATTGCGCCCTTACGGTCTAACTTGGTAAGCATAAGCAGATGGCTCTTCCTCTCTGTAAGGCTGTTTAATGCTGCCAAACTCTTCCTGGATACAAAAGACTGTCGCCTTCCCAGTGTCCAAACTCCTGACGTGCCTCTACTGACTTTGGCCTCTCGTCTACCTGTCTGCGTGCGGACACGCACAGGCAGGTAAGTATTTCTTGTATTCCGGAGAAGAGTTCCGCTCTAACTCCCGTGAGATAGTGCTCTTGTCCCTGCCGGGGGCTTTAGCTATCTCACTAACTTTCTTCCCTTCCCAGAGCATCTGGGTGATTTGATCTCTCTCGGCCAGGTTTAAATGAACATAGTTTTTTCCCATAACCACTTAGTATAGCATCCTTTCTGCTTTCCCAAGTGGTGCACTTCATTGTTGAACCGGCGAATATAAAATTGTTTCTGATGACAAAATATACCTTAGTAACTTAGATGCATATTTTAATATATTTGATTTCATTTCCCTGTAAGAACTAATTACTTATCTTTTTAGCAATGTTCATTTTTTAAACCCAATCGCGAAATAAATAGCGATTGTTCTGGCTTGATAAGACAAACCAACATTACCAGTCCAACAACTCGATGATAACTAAATGGAAAAACATCAAATGTCGGTAAAACATAAATTAAAAACATACTTGTTCCAACCTGCCATGGTTTATCTCGCCCCATTATACTGATACTCCAAATGGCGATTGGCAAACTTATAATATAATGATGTTCCCACACCATTGGAGACAGAAGAAGCATAATACCAATACCATCTAAAACATGACCACAGATTCTATAAAAATCAGCCTTGTCATTAATTGACAACTTATCTTGATTCACTATACCATGAAACATCCTTTCTCGGAGAATAAAGCGAATTCCAAACCAGACAATTACAAAAAATGATTCTATGAATACCATAATCTGCGCTACTAATTGTTTTGATGTATATTTAAGATTAAGTTTCAGAAAATAGGAGATAAGAGAGACTATATTGTACGAAAAACTATGAAGGCTATTATTTCTGAATGAAGCATCTTTAGGAAAAGAAGAAGTAAAAAAAACAAGAAAATCACTCCATAATTGCCAATTCTGTCCCCAACGGGTTTGAATTAGTAAGATGAAGCAGGCTCCAATAATAGTCCATAATAGAACAATCCGTTTTTTTGCAAAAAATAATACTATTCCAATAAGTAATGGATAAAGTTTGATATGGGTTCCTATCGCTAAAGCTAATCCACTAACAATTGGATATTCTGGCAAACATAAGACAGCTATTAGTATTGATGTTAGGACATATAGATTTACTTGGTTAAAGCTTAAAGTTCTAATAAGAGAATTATTAAAAAGGAATAGCGTGGTAACTATAATGAGGGATTGTAAGCTTGTTAAATTTACTTTACATGCAAAACGATAGCAAAGAAAATAAGATAAAATCACAAGAAAAAACTGCATGCACTGGAATAAATAAAAAACAAATTGCCAGGATGTGTATTCTAACTTCTGATGATTTAAATTTAAAAATAATATTCCCGAACGAAATAGTTTGAAGGTTAATGCCATGATTTGGGCAGTGAAAGGAGGATAAAAGTAATTTGTGTTTTCGTAAAGATTGCTTTTAGCGATTACAGCCTTTGCTGCTTGTTCGTAGCGTTCATAATCCCGAGATTTATTCGAGTGTTCGACAACTTGGATAAGAAAGAAGAAACACACTAAAACAGGGAGAACAATCTCTATTGCTTTTTCAAGTGATAGGACAGGTTGTTTTCTTAATTTTGTATATACAATAACCAGTGTTACAAGAGAACAGGAAAATCCAAACAGTTCAAAAATTCCGTAGTCAAATCCATAGGTAAATCCTATAATTGGTCTAAAGAACTTCCTGAGCACAAGTGGTAAGATTACTGCAAAGCCTACTAAGAACCCATAGTAGAATACATTAATGATATAGCTTTTGTAATCACTTTTTGTTGAACGCAGGTTATGTTCCATTATTTAAGTCCATTATTTTTAATACCCCAACAACAAGCATCATCCTATGCTTGGAGTGCTGCTATTTGCATGTATCTTTTGGAGGATTTTATCATTAAATGTATATTAGAGTTTTAAATAACCTGTTTAATTTCTTCATCCGCTTCTCTTTGAATGAGAGGTTTAATGTCTGATGGTAATTTATTTATAATATAATTAAATGATTCAGGATCGCCACCAAATCTCAGAGCTATCTGAGATCCTACCCCTTCATAACAAAACGCTCTATAATGAGGCGGAATTATTTTTAAAAAATCTGAACAATTTTTGAAATTGAAGCCATATTTCTCGGCAACTGATCGGCCAAGACCTTTGTAAAAACCGTCCTTGTTGAATCCAGCAATGCTATCTGAGATTTCTTTTATCATATGAACAAGTTGCTGATTTGTAAAACCAACAGATATAACATAATCTTCATAAAAAAAGATTGATTCACCAAGACCTTCGCAAAGAAATACTTTAGAACTTTCAGGAAAAAGTTTTACTAATTTATTAAACTTGGTGATATCGTAATCTGAAAACTTGAAAAGCAGATATCCTATCCCTTTGCAAACACCGGGTTTTTCATATTCTTTCAAACCATTTACAGTAGCAATAACTTCTTCAATATTTTTACTCTTTTTCAAGATATATCCTCCCATCAATGGATAGAATAATTTCTTGTGTTTTATATCAATAGCATCTACAATTTTAATTATATCTATATTAATTCCTGCTTCTTTTTCTAAAACCTTAGCCATGCCGAGAAAAGCATAGGATTGAATGTTTGGAGGAAGTTTATTTTCTATTCTATAGATTGATGGCTTCCATTGGTTATATACAGAGTTAGAACTGATTGAATAACCAATTCCTTCATAATAATAAGATCTATCTATTGGTTCAATTTTGCTTAATTTTTTTTGTAATATTTCGTGTTTTTCAAAATGCTTTTTAAAAATAAGACCTCTTCCACCGATTTCCCTGCCTAATGCATAATAATAGTAGTGTTTATAATCCTGATCTATTTTTTCTGCTGACTCTTTATATTTATTTAGATCATTTCTAAATCTTTTTTGAACCGATAGTCCCTGGGCTTCATAAGAAAAACCTTCAAGACTGAAAAAATTGAATTTCCCAAACTTTGAAACAGATATATTGCTGAAAAAACCTAATGTTATTAATGAGACGAGGGTTCCGTAGCCGAGAATTTTAATTATTATTTTTTTATCATCAGTTAATCGTGAAAGAAAAAGAGCAATTACTATGAAAAAAATATAGTAAAGAGGAGTTATATATCTATGCGAGTCATAAATACTTGGCTCGAAATTAAATGGTAAAGTTTCTTTAGAAGAAAGCAAATACATTAATGAAAAAAATATAAAATTTGCCACAAAGAAAATATCCTTCGATATTTCATTAGGATAGATTTTAATTTTTTTTAATAGACTCAAATATTTTATATTTTTTATAATTAGAAAGAGAAAAGATAGAAATAATATTAGGGAACAAAAAACGCGAATTATTATATTGAGGTATGGTGTCTTAATATAGGAAAAATAAAACAAAAAAGGAATATCATAAAACAAATATTTAAGTAGCTTTGTTTGTAAAGTATGCTGCCCCGCTACGCCGGTAGCTCTTAATTTAATAATGTCTAACCCCCTAAAAGAGTGAGTTGAATTGTAATATATCAAAGGAGTTAATCCTGACACAAGGGACACACAAAATATTATGAAATGCTTTTTTAAAAAAAATATTTTATCAAATAAGAACCAGAAAAAAATACATGTCAGTAAGGAATATATATATATATAAGCAAAAAATATAGAAAAAGCTGATATCGCTCCCAAAATAACTAACCAAATATAGGTTTTGTTTTTTTCTTCAGAGGATTCTTTTTGTTCATGGAAAAAAATCTCAAAAAAAATAAATGTAGTGACAATGGAGAAGAAAATTGATTCGCAGTGATTTCCTCTGGTTACTACGGATGAACCTGCATAATGAGGTGGAGGAAAAATAAAAAGGAGGGAAGCAAAACTTGCTGTTTTAAGACCAAAATGTTTATTCAAAAAAACAAAAACTAATATTAAGCTTCCCAAAGATAGTGTAAGAGCAACAAGTTTTAGCGCACCATACGAACTTCCAAAGACTAAGAAAAAAGGGACTGCAAAAATTCCAGAGATTAAAGTTCCTCCTGCGTATGGGTCCTGCAAATAATCAAATAGAGGCATTTTTAGTCCCATTAAAATCTCTCTTGCAACAGTACCGATATATAATTCATCATTAGTAATTCTAAAAGGATAAGAGTAGATTAATTGGAGTCTAGTCATAAGAAAAAGAATAGAGAATATAGAAAGTAAAATTTTATCCCTTGTCTTATGGTTTATTTTCGGACTATAAAAGTTCATAAATATTTCTTATAGTTAACTCATAACATTAACTTATTTGAAGTTAAATAATAAAATAAATAGATAAATGCAGTAAACTACCATCGACCTTGTAGGGGGCTTTAATCATACGGCAAGACTTCGGACATTTTCCTTAGTCTTGTCTAAGAACTAACTAAAACAATTTTTATCCCTTTGCAAGCAAACCATAAAGCATTCCTTTCTTTAAAGTAATCGCCCCATCAGGACATACTTCCTGACAGCAGTAACAGCGTATACAGGGATTGTAGTCAATTACTGCACCATTTCTACCAAGCGTTATGGCATTTGCAGGGCAGTTTTCAACGCAGGTATTGCACTTCGTGCATTTTTTAGGTTTCACAACAGGCTTTGCAGTTGTTCTGCTTCTGAATGTTTTTATTATAAACCTGAAAAGAGGGCTTGTTGAGACATCTGATTCAAGCACCCGAAAGTCTTTTATCAGGAATTTTTCTACCTTTTCACCGAGGATTTCAATATTTTCAGGATTTGCAATTCCTCTTCCCTGTTCTTCTGCAAGCTTGCAGGTGGTGAGGGAATAGGGACTTCTGCTGACAATCTGGCATGCAACAGAGTCAACTGCAACTCCATCAACTCCGGCAATTATTGCTCCTATTTTTCTTGGATTTCCGCTTCCTGGTCCATTGCCGTCCATACCAACAACTCCATCCATTATGTTTATGACAATTCTTGGTTTTATTAGTGTGTAGAGGTCAACAATCATCTGGCTGAATTCCTGCCTGTGAGGTACACGCATATGAAGCTGACCTTTTAACAACCCTGGGATACATCCAAAAAGGTTTTTAAGGCTTCCTGTAAGAAGTGCAAGACCGTGGGTTTTTAATTTTGGCAGGTTTATAATTACATCAACTTTTGACAATTCTCCTGTAATGGTGAATTTTTTAAAAGCGTGTGCATCAGGATTTGTTACATCTATCCGCGAAGAGTTGAAATGAAGAATCTGAATTCCTGTTTCATCAGCTACCTGTTTTATTCCGGCAGTAGTTAAAATTTTTATATATTTTTCGTAATTATTATTTCCTTCAGATGCGGGGCTATCGCCAATTATGGAGGTTGCGCCTGCCTCTTTCACCAGATTTATCATTCCCCTGACAATGGTTGGATGAGTTGTTACGGCTTTTTCGGGCTCTTTCCCTGAGAGAAGGTTTATTTTGAGAAGTACTTTCTGTCCGGGTTTGATGAATTTATTGATTCCGTCAAGAAGGTCAAAAGCCTTTTTTAATGAAGCGTCAACAAGGCTCTGATCATATTCCCTACACTCTACCAATGCTACAGAAGTTTTCATTTCTATTCACCACTTTTTTTATTAATAACTTTTTTCAGGGCTGTCAAGAATTTACGGTTTTCTTCAGGAGTTCCAACTGTTACCCTAAGACAGTTGTTCAACGATTGATTCCCTGTAAAACATCTTACAGCGATATCCTCTTTTATCAGTTTGTTATAGACCGTGGAATTATCGTTTTTTGTTTTAAAAAGAATAAAGTTTGCATCTGATGGATATGGCAGAATACCGTTATTTTTTTTCATTTCCATAAAGAGAAAGTCTCTTTCTGCTATTGTTGTTCTGATCTGTTTGTTTAAAAGGGAGAAATTATCGAGAAATATTTTTGCTGCTGCCTGAGTAAAACTGTTTAAGTTATAGGGGAGTCTTACTTTTTCAAGAGTCTCTATCACATCTCTGTTTGCCAGAGCCATTCCTATTCTCAAACTGCTCATTCCTATTTTTGAAAGAGTTTTGAGAATAATCAGGTTTTTATATTTTTTTATATGCGAGAGAAAACTTCTGTCAGAAAAATCAGAATAAGCCTCATCAATCACAACAATTGAGCTGGAGTCTTTAAGTATTTCAAATATAGCTTTGCCTGAAAAACATTTCCCTGTTGGGTTATTTGGATAACTTAGAAATATAATTTTGGTGCCTTTAGCGGACAGTTTCTTCTTAAAAGCCCTGATATCAATATCAAATTCTTTTGTTAATGGAATTTCAACAGGTTTTTGTCCATGGCTTATTGAAATTATTTTATACATTGCAAATGTTGGAACCGGGAAGAGCACTTTCCCTCCGGAGTTTCCGAAGGCTGAAATTATATATGATATAATCTCATCTGAGCCGTTGCCAAGAAGGATAGAATTAACAGGGGTATTTAATTTTTTCGAAATGGCTTTTTTCAGCTCTGCAGCTGAAGGGTCAGGATATCTGTTAAAAGAGAGAAAAGAAGCTTCTTTAATCACCAGTTTCCTGATTTTTGACGGAACAGGAAAAGGGCTTTCGTTAGCATCCAATCTTATTCTGCAGTTTGGAACAGAGGCTTGATAGGCTTTTAAGTTTTTAAGCTCGGGCTTTATGAATTTTTGAAGGTTGAATCTGATAATATTTTTCCCTGTTACGCTTTTCTAAATTCTGTTATAATTCTTATTTTTATTAAAAACATGCAGTTTGTCAAATAAATTGTTATTAACCCGAAGAATCTGAACTGTTTTTTCTTTTTATCTTGTTTTGAAGGAATCAATCTGATAAATCTATTATTTAATCAATGAAATTGCTTCAGGAGAAAGAGATTTATGGAGATAATAAAGGCTTTTATTGAGATGGTTCTGCATCTTGACAAGCATCTTTTTGATTTAGTCAGTCAATATGGAACATGGACTTATGCAATTTTGTTCTTAATTATTTTTTGTGAAACAGGACTTGTGGTAACACCACTTCTTCCTGGAGATTCGCTTCTCTTTGCCGCAGGCGCAATAGCCGCACTCGGAGCACTCAGATGCGATGTTCTTTTTATAATTCTCAGCATTGCGGCAATAGCAGGAGATACCGTGAATTACTGGATTGGGCATTTAATTGGTCCAAGCGTTTTTCATAAGGAGAACTCTCGTATTTTTAAAAAAGAGTATCTTGAAAAAACCCATAATTTTTATGAAAAGTACGGTAGCAAGACCATAATATTGGCAAGGTTTGTTCCGATTGTCCGTACCTTTGCACCTTTTGTTGCCGGTATTGGAAGCATGACTTACGGGCGTTTCATCAATTACAATATCATTGGAGGAGTTGCCTGGATTGCAGTTTTTATCTTTGGTGGTTATTATTTTGGAAATATTCCTATCATAAAAAGAAATTTTACGATTGTAATTCTGGCAATCATAGTTATTTCAATTATGCCTGGAGTGATTGAATATTTGCGCCACAGATACAGATCATCAAAAGTTCCAAATTAAAACAATCCCAGAATTTTTGATGAGCATACCATTGAAAAATAAAATATTTTTTCTCAAAGATGATGGAAGGGTCTCTCAAATCTTAGAAGATACAGTTAGTCTTGCTGAAGATTTAGGTGTGGATTCTCTTACTTTCCAGCATTCCATGTTCAGCAATGAAGAGGTGAGAAAAGAATATGTCGATGGTGTTGAAGCTGACAGGGTTAACCAGATAAATATCCTCGGTTTCACTTATAAGGGTGGAATAAATACAGATTCCATGATTAGACAGATTAGGAACATTCAAAAAAGGAAGTTAAAAATACCCGTAGGTTTTTACCCGAGCATAAAAGTAGATGAAATCAAGTTCTGTTATAATGATTTTAATTATGAGTTCAGAGACAGATGTTTATCAGCATGGAGGAAAGCTGTTATTACTCCAAAAGGGGATATAGGTCCCTGTGTCAACCATCTATTAGACAATATAGGAAATAAGAGCTTTAATGAAATTTGGAACAGCAAGAGATATAAAGGATTCAGAAAGGAACTGAAAACAAGGGGATTGATGCCATCTTGTCTTAGATGCTGCCTCAGGGAATATTAAAAAATCATAATTTAGGAATCATAAATTAGTATTAATGGTGAAAAATGAAGCAAGATTTGAAAGTTAATATAAATTATCAGATCTTCAGTTTAGTTGTTGCTGTTGTGGCTCTTATCATTTTCATTAAAATCTCTTTCCTGCCAATTGATTCATTTTTATTGAGAAGAACAAACGAGGTTATTTTTTTAACAGGGATTTTTTTTATTTCAGTCTTTTTGTCAACAATTTTAAGGTATCAGTTGAGAAAAGCTACAAGGTTTTTAATGGAGATTAGTTATCTGAAGTATATATGTATGATAGGCTTTCTTGTTTTCCTTATTTCATCATTCTTTTCAGTCTTTGTTCTTCAAGGAATTCCCCACATTCAGGATGAAACAGTCTATCTTTTTCAGGCAAAAGTGTTTGCAATGGGAAAACTATATGCTATTCCCAACAAACTTGGAGAGTTCTTCGATTATGAGTTTATAATAAACGAAGGAGGAAAATGGTATGGAAAATATTTTTTTGGCTTCCCTCTATTGCTTTCTCTTGGTGTAATTTTAGGCTATCCATTGATAATAAATCCATTAATTGGAGGCATTTCAATAATTTTTATATCCCTTTTCGGGAGAGAATTTTTAGGAAAAGAAACAGAAAGATTTTTGCCATTACTTTGCCTTTTATCTCCTTTCTATCTTTTTATGTGTGCAACACATCTTTCTCATCCGAGCGCACTGCTATTCTCAAGTATTTTTATAATCTATTTTTTAGAATCAATTAAAAAACATTCGTGGAAATACTCTTTTCTTTCAGGAGCAGCCTTAGGATTTAACTTTAACATAAGACCTTATGATTCTGTCTTGATAGCGGCACCGTTTTTTATCTACGGAATTTATCATTTAATGAAAAAAGAAATAAAATTGAAACAGGTTGTTTTTTTTATTGCATCTTTTCTTTTTTTCTTCATGCTTTTTTTGCTTTATAATTTTACTCTGACAGGAGATGCTTTTCAGACTCCGTTCAATAAATATTGCCCTACTGACCGTCTCGGGTTTGGCAAGGAAATCGGACTTCCATATTTAAAGGAGTACGGGCATACTTTTTGGGATGGTCTTGATAATACAAGAAAAAATTTAAAGCTTATTAGCGAGGGGTTGCTTGGCTGGCCGATTTTAACATTCTTTTTAATAATTGTTCCTTTTCTGTTCAAGTCTAAAAACAAGTGGGACTGGATATCTCTCTCGTCCTTTTCTGCAGTAGTATTCGGGTATATTTTCTATTATTTTGATGGAATCGCTTTTGGAGCAAGGTATTATTTTATAACATTACCAATGCTTCTTGTTCTTACAATCAGAGGGATAACCTTTATTGATGAGCCAATCAAAAAACTGACCCAGAAATATTTTAAATTATCACCTTTTTCTGCTGAAAATGTATTGCCAATCATTATCTTTTTTTTAATTTCAAGAAACATAATTTTTTATATTCCAGAAAGAATTGCTGAGTACGGAAACAGATACTGGAATATAGATAAGGTATTAGAACAAGAAGTAAAAAAGAGCAGTATCCATAATGCGGTAATATTTATAAAATCAGGAAATTTCAGAAAAGGGGAAGCTGCACCAAATTACTATGGAGCAGGTTTCATGTTGAATTCTCCGCAGCTTGATACTGATATAATTTATGCAAGAGATTTGGGTGATGAAAAGAATGAAAAATTAATGAGAGAGTTCAGTAAAAGAAAATATTTCAGATTTATATATGGTAAATCATTAATAACTTCTGAAAGAAATTATATTGTAAACTTATCACCTGTCATTTATGAATTGCCAAAACCAGAGATTGGTTCAAAAAACCTTTTTGAATATTTCCCTTAACGTTTAATTATTTCCTGATATAAACTGTGGCATAAGTTCTGAGTAATTAGAAAGAAGGTAATCTATTTTATTGTTAAAGTTTACTGCAACATTAAAAAAGCTTGTTGAGCTTTCTTCAGTGATTCTAAAACTCAGAAAGAGTATTCCTTCCTTATATAAAAAAGCAATACTCATCAAAAACAGGAAACTTAACAATACCAATGTTGTAAGGGTTAACAGCTCTTTTTTCAGTGAAAGAATATTTTTATAGACTGAAAAGAGATAGTAGACAAATGAAAGATAAATCAGGAAAACAAAAAATGGAAACCATAGCTTACTATAAGTTCCAAGTGGAGAATATTTCCAGTTCCATTCTTCAGGACCAGTGAGCAAAGGAGAAAAGTTATATGAAATAAGCAGTAGTAAAATTAATGTTAAAGAGGAAGAAAAAAAACAGGAAAAACCGTTCACCTTTTATTTTATCTGAATTTTTTTCCATGAAATATCCTGTAAGTTTTTATCAGGTAGACTGTGTTCCTGTCAATGATTTAGACTCAGATATTGTTCTGTCATGATATTTTTGTTTGAACTAAAAAAGAATATCTGATATTAATATTTTCTGTTGAATATGTTTATCAGAAATTTAAACTTGAAACTGAATATTGTTATTAAGGAGGTTTTTAAATGCAAAAATTTCACAAATTCTGTTTAAAAATATTTATTGTATTTATAATTTTTTATCTTCAGGGTTGTAGCAAAGGTTGCAGAAGCGGAGAAGATAACAAACTTAAAGAAGTTGGAAAACTAATCCAAAAAAGCGAACTAAAAGAGGCTTCTAAAATTTTATATGAGATAATAAAAAATAACCCTAAAAGTGACAAGGCTTATGAAATGAGAATAAAACTCTATTCTCAGCTTAAAAGAGATGGAGATCTCCTTGATGATTATGACAAAATTGCAGAAATAAGAGGGGCTGAGCAGCTCCCTCTGCTGAAAGAAATCTGCCTTGGTTTTATAAGGACTTCTTTTGATAATGATGACGTAGATGTTAAAATAGATACTGTTAAAGCTGTTACAGATTTAAATGAGAGTTTTTTTATTCCTGATTTGCAAAAATTGATTGGTGATGAAGATTATGATGTAAGGGATGAAGCAGCATCAGCATTAAAGAAGTTTAATGTATTACCCTCTCAAGCCAGATTGAATGAAATGTTTAACAGCAGCAATGAATGGAACAGGAAATATGCTGTAAAGGTATGGGGTGAAGACAAAAATGTTTCCTCTATACCTGAATTTAAAAAAGCACTTTATGATAGTGATATTACTGTCAAAATTGAAGCAATTAAAGCCTTGGGGAAAAAGGGTGATAAATCTGCGATATTGGAGTTGAAACGGTTATTAAATGCAGATGAACCTGAAATAAAACTTTATGCTGCTGAAGGTTTGGTTAAGCTTGGGGAAGTTTCTGCATATAAAGAATTATTTGGAGCTTTGGATGAAGATGATTATGATATAAGAATTCTGGCAATAAAAATTCTTGGAGAAACAGGAGGGGTAGATGTTACAAAAAGACTTAGAAGCGTTTTGGAAGAAGATGATGAAATCGTGAGAAAAGAGGCTATAGACACCATAGCAAAGCTAGGGGACAAAAAGGTTATTCCTGCGCTTCTTAAATTTACAAAAGATGATGATTATGATGTCAGAATATCAGCATTTCTTGCTTTGTATAAACTTGGGGAACCATCTGTTGTTGAAAGGCTTAAAAATGGTTTGAATAATGATGATTTTGAAATCAGGAGCTCTGCTGTTTCGGTTATTGGAGAAATAGGGAGTAAAGCAATAACGCTGGATGAGCTGATTAAAATCAGACAACTTTTACAGGATAATGATCCTGAGGTCAGAATCGCAGCAGTACATTCCTTAGGACTGATAGGGAGTAAGGAAGATGTTAAGGAATTCAGAAAGGCTTTAAAGGATGAGGATGACGAGGTGAAGCTTGAGGCAGTTATTGCCTTAGGTAAGATTGGAGATGGTCAGGTTATAAAGGAGTTAAGGGATATATTGAGGAAAAAGATAATGAGCCCTGACTTCAAAATCCAGACAGCTCTTGCCTTAGGGAAAATAATTAAAGCCGCAGGAATTCATTAATTTTAGCACTGTCAACTTAACTGGGTCTGATTTTTCTTTGAGAAAAAGCTAACCAGTGTAAGTTGTCAATATTAACATCAGCAAATTCTATAGGAGCCTTACCGTTCCTATGAGATTCTCTGTAACATTGTTATCCCTTACAAAAAAAGGGATTATGGAAACGGGCAGTTAAAAGATCAAAGTATCTTTCTAATGAGTTTATAACTCTTTTATGGTAAGGGGCTTTAAATAGGTTTCTGGGTAATAAGAGTTTCTTGATTTCCTTTTATTTACCAATTATTTTTTCAGGTTGTTTAAAAACAAGATAAAATTAAAATCAACACTAAAGGATAAGACTGCATTAACTGATGTTTTTTATTTCACAGCCACTGGCGTTCAACTGAACTCACTTTAGTCTGCGAAGAGGTTTCTTATGAAAATTGCTTTTTTTGACTGTTTTTCCGGCATAAGCGGAGACATGGCTGTAGGGGCCCTTATAGATTTAGGGCTTGATTTTGAATATTTAAAAAAGGAATTAAGGAAATTACAGATTACAGATTACAGATTACAGATTACAAAAGTAAGAAGAAGTGGCATAAGGGGAATAAAGTTTAATGTTGATGTCAATCTTCATAAACAGCATCACAGGGATTTAGAAGAGATAAATGGAATCATAAATAAAAGCAAATTAAATGATGAAGTAAAAAGTTTAAGCAAAGCCATCTTTTATAAAATTGCAAAGGCTGAAGCAAAAGTCCACGGAGTAAAAGTCAAGAATGTACATTTTCATGAGATAGGCGCAGTTGATTCAATAATTGATATTGTAGCTTTTTCAATTGGATTAAATTATTTAAAAATTGATAAGGTCATAAGCTCTCCCATAAATGTTGGGGAAGGGTTTGTTAAAACAGAACACGGACTTCTCCCTATGCCAGCCCCTGCAACTGCTGAAATTTTAAAAGGCATACCATTTTACAGCAATGGTACAAAAATGGAGTTAGCAACTCCAACAGGCGCAGCCATTATTGCAACAGTCGCTGAGGGCTTTATGAACTTACCAGCAATTATGGCAGAAAAAATCGGATACGGAGCAGGCTCAAGAGAAATCAACGGGACTCCAAACCTTTTAAGAATATTTCTTGCTCAGGAAAACAGGAGAAACTCTTCCGGCTATGACAACGATATGATAACTGTCATTGAAACAAACATTGACGACCTCCCCTCTCAGGTCTATGAAGAGTTAATGGAAAATGTTCTTGAAGCCGGAGCCCTTGACATATTCCTGACTCCTATCATAATGAAAAAAAACAGACCTGCAGTTAAAGTCTCAATTCTTACAGAAAAGGAAAAGGCATTAAGAGTCTGCGATATCTTATTTAAAGAGACCAGCACGTTTGGAATCAGGACTTATGAAGCCTTCAGATATAAACTTGAAAGAGAAGGGAAAAAAATAAAGACAAGCCTTGGCAATGTTGAAATCAAATCAGGGAAAATCGGTGGAAAAATATTTAAGGTAGCACCTGAATATGAAAACATTAAAAAGATTTCAAGAGACAAGGGAATACCTCTCCTGAAAGTATTGAAAAAAGTTGAGGCAGAAATTAATAAAAGATTCAAGCTGTAAGCTGTTTAAAAATTTGTGGTTTGAGAATCGGACTATTTCGGGTTTGGTGGCATAATTTCATTAAGCTTCTTCTTTGCTCCTGCATTTTTACTGTCAATCTCAAGGGATTTCTTCCATTCAGAAATTGCCATCTCTTTCTGATTAAGCTTTATGTATATATCACCCATATGTTCTCTTATTGTCGGGTCATTAGGAGAGAATTTTATGGCTTCAAGAATCTTTTCTCTTGCAAGTTTAATTTCACCTTTTTTAAAATATGCCCACCCCAGGCTGTCAAGAAAGAACCCATTTTCAGGCTCAATTTCAAGTGCTTTTTTAACAAGTTCTACTGCTTCATCAAGGTTAATACCTTTATCAGCAAAAAGATAACCAAGATAGTTATAAGCATTTGCATGTTTGTTGTCTGTTTTTATAGCCTCTCTCAATTCTTTTACAGTATTATCCGTATCACCAAGTTTGTCATAGGCTGTAGCCAGATTAAAGTAATAATCAGCATTTCCGGGATCAAGCTCGATGGCTTTTTTAAAAGAATCAACAGCCTTATCATATTTCTCGCTCTTGTAGAGAGCAAGTCCTTTATAAAAATAAAGTCTTGAATTCTGTGGTTCTATTTCCAAAGCCTTATCAATTGGCTCTATTGATTTTTCATTAAGATTCATACTTTGGTAAATAAAGCTCTGATGCACTCTTGCAACCACTGAGTATGGGTCAATTTCCAAAAGATTATTAGTCTCTTCCATAGCTTTATCATATTGTTTAAGATCTTCAAGCGTCATAATCACATAAACAATTGTCTGCATATCTTTTGAATTATATTTTAAAAATTCCCTGAAAGAAGTCAGAGCATTTTCAAACTCTTTTTTTTCAAAATAAATTACTCCTATCTGGTAATGACTGGACGGGTCATTTGGATATATTTTTTTCAGATTGAGGAACTGTCCTAATGCCTCATCAAACATATTCTGCTCTATATACAGCTCTGCAAGGTTTTTAATTCCTGCATCATTTTCCGGATTAAGCTCAATAAACTTCTTGAAAAACTCCTCAGCTTCCTCAAATTTTTTTTTCTCACTATAAAGATTCGCAAGATTATAAAGAGCTGAATCCATCTGAGGGTTTATTTCAATTGCTTTTTTAAAGGCTTCTACTGCATCGTCGTATCTGTCCAGATTAGCATAAGCCTGACCCAAATAAAAATAACCTATTAGTATACCGGAATTCACAGAAATTAACCTTTTATATATTCTAACAGATTCTTCGAAATCTTTTTTACCGTTATATATTGAACCCAAAAGCAGATAGGCTTCAATAGTTGATGGCTCAATTTCTATAATTTTTCTGTAAGCCTCTTCTGCCTTTGAAATATTGCCCGATTTTCCGAAAATCTCACCAATGATATAGTATATTTGCGGAAACTGAGGATTTAATTTCATTGCTTCGTTTGCGTGCTTCTCAGCTTCTTTAAAATTTCCTGTATTGTAGTATAATGCGGCAAGATTGGCGTGCAGGTACGAAGAAGAGGAATCAGCTTCTGTTGCCTTTAATGCTTCGTCAATAGCCTCAATTAAATCTCCTTTAAACCTGCTGGTTTCAGATAAAAGAAAATGGTAGATTGCCTGTGACTTAGTTTCAGTTGCTTTCTTAGAAAAGTAAGAATCCGGTTCTCCGACGGAATCAACCCCGCCTTCAGCATTTTTAAAAACAAAAGCAAGATTAAAAAGTGCAGTAATAAGAATAAATATTATAAGTTTTTTCAATATTTTCCCCTGTTTGAAATTTGTTATACTGATTTCTCAGCAGGCTTATTTACAAATATTTTAATTAATATAATACTAATCTCATATAAAATATACAATGGAATTGCAAGGGTACATTGAGTAAACATATCAGGGGTTGGTGTTACAACCGCTGCAATTAGAAAACTTATCAAAAGCGCGTACTTTCTGTTTTTAGTAAGAATTGCCAGAGATATTATTCCCATTTTAGCCATCAAAAGTAAAAACACCGGAAGCTCAAAGCATATCCCCAGCCCAAAAAGCAACCAGGAAATGAGAGAAAGGGCATCATTTATTGTTATCATTGGAATCAGCCCCTCTGCAAATTTTAGCAGGAAACTGAAACTAATTGGAAGAAGAACAAAATACCCGAAAGATGCTCCGCCTATGAAGAAAAAAATGGAAAGCAGCAAAAAAACAAGCGAATATTTTTTTTCATTCTTGTAAAGCCCCGGAGAAACAAATCTCCAGAGCTGAAATAATATTAACGGCGAAACAATGAATACCCCGACAATAAGAGCTACTTTTAAATAGACCATAAAAGGTTGTACCGGATTGGTAAAAACAAGCTGTTGCTGGCTTTTTGGCAATATTATTAGAAGAGGCTTCATCAGAAGGAAGAAAAGTTCTCTGGAGTAAATATAGCAGATTATAAACCCGGCAAAAACCGCGATAGCGCATGTAATAATTCTTTTTCTGAGCTCTTCAAGATGCTCAAAAAAGGTCATCTCTTTGTCATTGCTTTTCTTAGGACTTTTTTTCTCCGTTTCCAACCTTTTCCTCTAAATCAATATTTACCGAACTCTTCATATCTTCGTATTCATCCTTTAAAAGTTTTTTCTCTTCCTTGAACATCTCTTCATTAACCGTTTCCTTTACATCTTCAACGGCTCGTTTAAATTCAGCAAGAGTCTTCCCAATGGCTTTAGCAACATCAGGCAGCCTTTTGGGCCCAATAAGCACTAAAGCCAGCACAACTATCACCAGCATTTCCTGAAAACCGATTCCAAACATAGCTTTTACCTTAATTGCTCATATCTCTTCAGGGAAAAATTACGTTAAATTCATAAGATTGTCAATTCAAAAGCTCTTTCTGTTTAAAAACATAAATATCAAATTTTTGAATAAAAATATATAGATGTTTCTTTATTTCAAATTTCATATTTAACTTTTGGTTCAAATGTGTTAAAAAAATCTAAGATTTAAGTCTCTTTTAATATTATGAAAAACAAATGGAATTTTAATAACCTTATAAATTCTTCTATTGCCAGAAGAATTATCATTATCCTGATTGTTGCCGGATTGATAGGGATAGGAATTAATGCTGGCTACAGGGCAACAAAAAATACTGATTTCAACGACTACTATGATGCTGCAAAAGCATTCCGCAGCGGAAAATGGATTTTTGAAATAAGGGGATATAAGTATCCGCAGTTCTTTGCAATAATATTTTCCGCCTTTACATTCATTCCTCCATTCCCGTCAGCCATAATCTGGTATGTTCTGAACATATTTTTTTTAGCTTGGTCTGTTATTCTGAGTGTAAAAATTGTCAACAATGATTACAAAAGAAAAAAAAATATCCTTTATGTAATCCCTTTGCTTATCACATCTTTATTCTGGATAGACAATCTTATGCTCGGACAGGTTAACATCTTAATCCTCCTTCTTGTCTGTACAACCTTCTATCTCTTTAAAATCAGGAAAGACTGCCTTGCAGGCATTTTTCTTGCTTGCAGCATTTCAATCAAAATAACCCCGGCACTTTTCATTCTCTACTTCATTTACAAGAAACAATATAAAATAATTGCCGGAGTTGTTCTCGGGTTAATTATATTTCTTATAATATTCCCTTCCCTTTTTCTTGGATTTGAGAAAAATACGGCAGAGCTTAAAGGATGGAGCAAAAAAATGTTAATTCCTTTTATTTCTGAAGGAAAAGTGAAACAGAGATTTAACAACCAGTCACTCCCGGCTGCGCTTAACCGTTTTTTAAGGAAAGTAAATGCAGGGAAAACTAGCAATCCAATATATGTAAATTTCGTGGATTTGGAAAAAGGAGTTGTAACCAAAACAGTTTTACTCTTTTACTGTCTGATTATGTTAGCTTTAATTGCAGTATGCAGGATAAACCTTTCAGACAGGGATAATCCGCTTTTACCTTTTGAATTTTCCTCTGTCCTTATGGCTACGCTTTTCATCTCAGCAACCTCATGGACATTCCATTTCTCTATTCTTCTTTTTCCTTATACTGCAGGAATAAATTATCTTTTGAAAACTGAAAAGACAGAGACGCCATACAAGATAATGCTTGGTTCGATTATAATATCTGCGATTTTTTATTTTCTCACGATTTCAGACTTAATGAGGGCATTAAGCTGCATCCTTGCAGGGACTCTGGTTTTCTGGATTGGAACAATAGCAGTAATGTATCTGAATCTGCATAAATCCATTAAAACATAGAAAGCAGAAAATCATTTCTTTTCATTGGATGAAACAACTTCAAAGAAAAGCCTTTCATTTTTCTCAACCCATACATTGAAATTAAATTTTTTCATTAAGGAATTACAGGCTGCTTCGCCAAGTTTTTTAGCTCCATCCCTGTCTTTAAGAGTCCTTATAATCGCTACAGCCATTGCTTCTGAATCCATTTCAGAAATAAGCATTCCTGTAATTCCATCTTCAATTATCTCAGGTATTATTCCCACTTTTGTTGCGATAATAGGTTTCTTCATTGCCATAAACTCATAACACGCGCGGCTTGACCCCTCTGACCCTTTGGAAGAAATAACTGCAACATCAAAGGAAGCAACAATTTCTGGAATGTCATCCCTGAAACCGGTAAAAATTATACTCTCTTTGATACCAAGCTTTTCAATTATAGATTGGAGATGGGTTAAAAAATTCCTGTCTCTAAAATCTCCTGCAAAGATAAATTTAGCATCAGGAAACTCCTTTTTTATTGCTGGAACAGCATTGAGCACGAATCTGTGCCCCTTTATAGGAGTTATCCTTCCAACAACACCTATAACAGGAGAACTCTCAGATATTCTAAACTCTCTTCTTATTTTTTCACCTGACAACCTGTAATCAAAAAGCCCTGTATCCGCGCCTGTATAAATAACCTCTAATTTTTTTTCATTGAACCTGTTATTGCTGATAAGATTATCTCTTATATGGTTTGCCACACAGATAATCTTATCAGTCTTATAATTATAAAGCCATTTGTTGAAAATATGGTTTTTTACCGCAACATTGACATGCCTTGTTCTCATGAGAGGTATTTTTTTTCTTGAAATTGAAAGAGCTAAAGCTGCAAGCCAGTGGTCATGGCCTCTGTGTGAATGGACAATATCAATCTTCTGGTTTCTGAAAATTGCAACAAGCCTTGAAATATCCTCAAAATTATCTCTTATATTAAAATGACCATTCATATTCAGAGGTATATTTGGCAAACCTGCCTCGTCAGCCTTTTTGCTCAGCTCCCATCCACGCCTTGTAATGAGAAAAACTTTATGACCTCTCTGGATAAGTCTGCTGGAAAGGTTAAACACATGAGCTGCTTCACCTATCCATCTGCGGCTGCTGATGATTTCTAATATGCTAAGACTTTTCAATGATACCTCTTAGAATGTAATTCAAGGGTTCAAGGGTTGTTCCGGAACACTTTCAACAATTAAATAAAGCTATTTCCAAATTATTCCCTTGTCAACAAAATACAAAGATGGTAAAAAAATAAGACTTTGTTTTAAAAAGGGATTTATGAATTTGTTATTTAGAAATCTTATTTGTATTTTAGAAAGTAATTTCAATTACCTTTCACAGATGCTTTTTAAAAATGATAATTCTCACTTTCTGTATCAGGACGGTATGAGAATTTTCTGGACAGATGAAATCTCATCTGAAACAGCAAGATCAATAAATTCTATATTAGATTTAAGCCTCAGTGAAAATGGCTCGCTTGTAAAATCAAGCAGGTCAAGGACTGTAATTACTGTTTCTCTCCCCCAAAAAAATTCTGAAAGCAAAAAGATTTTTATAAAAAAATATGTAGTCAAGAACAGACTGAAAGGATTTGTGAACCTCTTTGCCCCATCAAAAGCCTGGAGAGAGATGTATCTGATGCGCAAGATGGTTGAGTCAGGAATTCCAAGCACAAAACCGCTTATAGTTGCTGAAAAAAGATATAATTCAATGCTTAAGGAAAGCTATCTCATTACTGAAGAAGTTCCAAACTCCCAGAACTTCCTATCCTTTATTAAACAGAATTTCTCGGAGAAAGAAAAAAGAGAACCCCTGCTGAAACTGGCAAACTTTATCTCCTGGATTCATAATAAAGGGTTTTTCCATTCTGACTTAACGCTTAAAAACATTTTAGTTTCTGCCACAAATGGAAATGATGAAAATCTTTTAATAATGGATTTAGACAATGCTATTTTTACAAAAGGGAATATCTCTATATGGAACAGGGCTAAAAACCTTTTTCAACTGTCAAGGCTTATGAGCAGTGAAAACTCTTTTACAGAAGAGGACAGAAAATTTTTTGTTGATAGTTATTGCAGAATTTCAAATTCCCTTCCAGTTAAAAAAATTCTAAAAAAAATAGAAATGGTAAAATTATATTCAAGTTTGAAGGATAGTTACAGAAAATTTGAAAAAATGTTATCAAGAAAATCAAATAGTTAGCTTTAAGACTATTATTTCCTTTGACATTTTGAGTTTGATATTTAAACTATTAAAGTTATTTAAGCAATCAAAGGAGGTGTTTCGGGTGGCACAAAGATGCGATATCTGTGGGAAGGGACCAATGTATGGCCACAACATAAGCCATGCCCACAATGTTTCAAATAGAAGATTTAATCCAAATCTTCAAAACCGTAAGGTCCTCATTAATGGAACTAAAAAGACCATAAAAGTCTGTACAAGATGTATCCGTTCAGGTGCAGTTGTTGCAGCTTAGATATATTTAGTGTTTAAAGATTCTGAGGGGAAGGCTAAAAACCCCAGACGCAAAGTTCAAAGCTAAAACTCAAAATTAAAAACTTTAAACTTTAGTTTTGAATTTTTCTTTTGGGGTTTTTAACTGGCTCAAATTCTTGTTTCCTCAGAAACTGAACCATATTATTTTTGAATCACTATACATTTTCAAGCCTCTATTATGGTTTCTGAAAACGAAAAGGAGATAAGGGAAAGAGTACAGGAAATCCTGGCACAGGAAGAAAAAAGAAAAAAAATCATTAAAATAGTTCCTGTTCTGTTTCTATATGCAATCGGGATAATAACTGTGGTTGCAATTCTTGGTATATTTATTAACCTGATAAAAACCAAGGAAAAACCTGAAGAAATAAAAAAATCGCACATTACAGAAACCATAAAACCAGACACTGAACAGTTCAACACTGTTTTCAAATCAAAATTTCTTAAAAAAACAGAACAAGCAGAATTCATTGATTCATGGTCACTTAATAAAGAAAGAAATAAACTCACAATAAAAGTCAATAAAAAGTGGTATCAGATGAAGGACCATACCAAGATAAAAGCTTTAAAGATTTTCAGAGAAGAATTTTTAAAAATATATTCAGAATCAAACCTGTCAGAAAAAACTGATAAATCTCCCGAGATTAATGTAATTAATTTTAATGGCAATACCATAGCCGTTTGTGATGAAAATGGAACTTCTTTAAGAAAACCTTAGAATCAAGAATTTTTCTTTATTTTAAATTTTAAATAAGAGGAGGTTTTAATGGAAGAATTCTTTGCCTTTGCCGGATTTGTTATAGCAATTTTTTGGGGATTAAGGGTTAAATTATTCCGTGATAAAGAAAAACGTATCAGTGATGCTCTATATCTTGTTGGAATGATAATACTAATTTTTGGCGCAAGCGCCAGCCTGTCTTTGTTTTTTGAGACTTATGCTAAATATTCAAAGACCTCTTATTATCTGAAACAGAACCCTGACTCCATAATAAGCTATTTTGACTTTATCCAGTGGCGGTATGCAAAAGTTATATTTGTTGCAGGATTTGTCGGGAGTATTGTGTGCGGGTTTTTCTTTATAGCTTTAACAAAACTAATTGGTTCCCTTGATGAAATAAGCAAGTCTCTTAAAGAAAACATCCGGAAAACAGACTGAGCTTTTATCTAATAGCTTTTCTCCCACCAGATTACAGCACCCTGTTTATTAACCACAGTTTTGAACCCGTAAGGCGTTTTAAATAGTTTCTTTTTTAAAAAAGATTTTAACTTTTTATCATAATCCCTGCCTTTGATATTCAGATATTCTTTCCAGAAATCAACAGCCTCATCAAGGCTCTTAAAAGGCTGGTCCATATTGTAACTAATTATCTTTATGTTTGCATAAACACCAAGATGATGAAGACTGTCATAAATCTGGAGGTAATCATTTTTTTCAGGAAATATTTTTCTGAAAATAAGAGGGTACAGCTCTTTAAAATAAAATTTATCTTTTTTGGAATCCACTCCATGAATTAAAAAAACAAGTCTCGGTTTGATTTTGTCCAAATCTTCAAGGAATAGTTTCATATCCTTTAAAACCTTTGGAACATTTGCCAGAAATAATATGCTGTGAACTGATAACTTCGTTTTCCCCCATAGAGCATTTACAAAATTTATATTCTTTAACCCTTTTTTCAAAGCCTCTCTTCTCATAATATTCATCATTGGTTTTGATGGTTCTAAAGCTGTAACTTTTTTTACCCTTTCTGCAAGAGGAATTGTCAGTGCTCCACAACCAGCGCCTATATCAAGAACAGAGTCGCTATTCCTGACTAAAGGCATTACTGCTGCCATTACCATCTCTGAAAAATCACTTTCCCGAAGAGCCCTGAAATACCATTTCGCCTTTTTCTGATTCCAGTCAGTAAATATTTCAGGGGCGTATGGCTTAATAGGTTTCTTGTTGATTGAGCATCCAAGCGCTTTTTCAATAACATTCCTTGTAGCCGGATTGAGACTGAAAGCATCAAGCTTCTCAGGAGATACAAATCGTGCCTCAACAATATCAGAAGAAGCTTTCAGCTTTCCGCCAAGACATTTACCGCAATAATCAATTAAAACGTAGTGATACCTTACTCGATTATCCAAATCAGAGGAAATCCTTTCCAGAAGCTCAACAGGCTCTTCAACAAAAATATCAAGCCCCGTCTCTTCCTTTATTTCTCTTGCTGCTGCTACCTTAAGCGATTCGCCGACATTTACTGCCCCACCCGGGATACTCCATTCCCCTCGGCTTGGATTCTTTCCCCTTTTCACAAGAAGGACTTTCCCATCCTTTACTACTACTACTCCAACGCCAACTACAGGCTGTGATGGATATTCTCTCTTTATTCTTTTGGTCATAATTTCTCTCGATTGCAGGCAAAGAAAAATATAAAATATAAGTTCAAATATCAAAGTCCAAATGTCAAATCAAGTTCAAAACTTTGAGCTTTGATATTTGACATTAGTTTATCTGCCAACTATAGTTTAATCTATTGAAAGTTATGGCAGCAGAATTTTTTATTTTGACTTCTAATTTGTCATTTTGAATTTTGATAGAATCCATGACCCCTCAACCCCTTGAACCCTTTTAATACTTTTTTGAGAGAAAGGAAGAAGATGGATGAATTGCAGAAAGTAGCCATAGAAGCAGCTTTAAAGGCAGGAAAAATATTGAGGGATAATGTTGATAAGAAATTTTCTATTGACTACAAGTCAGAAAAAAATCTTGTTACTGCGATAGACACTGCTGCAGAGAAAGCGATACTTGGGATAATTAATGAAAAGTTTCCATCACACAGTATTTTGACTGAAGAAAATGGTGAGGAAACCAGAGACTCAAATTTTAAATGGATAATAGACCCCCTTGACGGTACTACCAATTACGCTCATGGATTCAGAATGTTCTGTGTTTCAATCGGCATAGAAAAAAATGGAGAAGTGATTTTTGGAGTTGTTTATGACCCTATAGCAGATGAGTTATTTACAGGGATTAAAAACTCAGGAGCTTTTTTAAACAACAAAAGAATCTTTGTTTCAAAGATAAAATCTCTATCTGACAGCCTGCTTGCAACAGGCTTTCCTTATGACATAGAGAAAAACCCAAAAAACAACCTTAACCACTTCAGCAGATTTTCCTTTAATGCACAGGCAATAAGAAGGGCAGGCTCAGCAGCCCTTGACCTGTGCTATGTTGCCTGCGGAAGATTTGATGGTTTCTGGGAATCAGGCTTAAACCCGTGGGATGTAGCGGCAGGAGGGCTCATAGTAAGTGAAGCCAGAGGCATGGTGAGTGATTTTTCAGGAAAGGATTTCAGCATCTACAGAAGAGAAACCCTTGCAAGCAATGGAAAGATTCATCAGCAGATGATGAAAACACTCTCCAAAAAGTAAAAACATATATTTACGTATGTTAGTTATAAATTAAAATTAACAGGTCTAAACCTGTTGCTACAGAAAATTAGTTAGTAAAATTTCTTGATGTTTTAGAAACTCTTTATTATTATAATTAAATTTTAACTTTTTGGAAAGAAGATATTATCTTGAAAAGAAACGTTCCCAATTGGCTTGTAAAACGTGGCTTTGATATTTCCCAGCTACACGATGTAAAAACCCTGCTGAGAAAAAAAGGGCTACATACTGTCTGTGAAGAAGCAAGATGCCCGAACATCGGAGAGTGTTTTAAAAAGCCAACGGCAACCTTTATGATAATGGGAAACACCTGCACAAGAAGTTGCAGGTTTTGCGCGGTAACACAGGGGAATCCCGAGCCGCTGGAAAAGAGTGAACCCTCAAGAATTGCAGAGGCAGTAATGGAATTAAAACTTAGACATGTTGTTGTAACCTCTGTAACAAGGGATGATATCAGCGACGGAGGAGCATCCCATTTTGCAGAAACAGTTAAGGAGATTAGAAAACTCAATAAGGATATTGCAATTGAAGTTCTGATACCTGATTTCAAAGGTTCATCTGAGAGTCTTTCAAAGGTATGCAAATCAGAGCCTGATATAATCAACCACAACCTTGAAACAGTACCGCGCCTTTACAGGGATATAAGGCCTGAAGCAGATTATTTGCGCTCACTTGATCTGATTAAAAAAGTTAAAGACTTGTTTTCAGGAGCATTGACAAAATCAGGAATTATGGTTGGCCTTGGAGAAACAAAAAAAGAAGTAGTTTCTGTTTTAGAGGACTTAAGAAATTTTAATTGCGATATGGTAACAATCGGACAGTATTTAAGTCCGGAAAAAGACAGCTTTCCTGTACAGGAATATGTTCCGCCTGACACCTTTGAGTATTACAGAAAGACAGGAGAGATGATGGGTTTTAAGAATATTGCATCTGCGCCATTTGTAAGAAGTTCATATATGGCAGAAGAACAGATGCTATAAATAAAGTTTAGAACTCAAAGTGCAAAATGCAAAGTTAAAGTTTAAAGATAAAAGTTGCTTTATCTGAAACAATTGAAAGATAATCTTAAAGTTTTGAACTTTGAGTTTTAGTTTTACACTTTGTATTTTATACTTTACACTAACAAAGATGGAAGAATTCCACAGAATAAAGAGGCTTCCGCCCTATGTTTTCGCCATCATTGATGAGATGAAATTTAAGGCAAGAAGAAAGGGTGAGGACATAATTGACCTTGGGATGGGGAATCCTGATCTGGAAACCCCCAAACCGATAGTTGAGAAATTGGTGGAGGCAGTAAGAAATCCAAAAAACCACAGGTATTCCGTTTCAAGGGGAATTTATAAACTCCGCATAGCAATCTCCGACTGGTATAAAAGAAAATATAATGTTGACATTGACCCGGATACAGAAGCAATTGTGACAATAGGGGTAAAAGAAGGGCTCTCGCATCTGGCACTTGCAATCATAGAGCCGGGAGATGTCGCTCTTGTTCCAAGCCCAACATATCCAATCCATTCCTTCTGCGTAGTTATAGCAGGTGGAAGCCTGAAAAGCGTAAAACTCTCAAGGGATTCAGATTTTTTTGAAAACCTTGTCAAAGCCTATGAAGAAAGCTGGCCAAGACCCAAACTTCTTATTCTTAGCTTTCCTCATAATCCAACAACAGAGGTTGTTGATATAAACTTTTTCAATAAAGTTGTTGATTTTGCCAGAGAACACGAGATGCTTGTAATCCACGATTTTGCCTATGCAGATTTTACCTTTGAAGATTACAAGGCGCCAAGCCTCATGCAGGTAAAAGGTGCAAAGGAAATCGGAGTTGAATTCTATACTATGTCCAAAAGCTACAGTATGCCCGGATGGAGGGTTGGATTCTGTGTCGGAAACAAAAAAGTAATCCACGCCCTGACAAGGCTTAAGAGCTATTTTGATTATGGAATCTTCCAGCCCGTCCAGATTGCAAGTATCATTGCTTTAAATGAATACGGTTCGTGCGTGAGTGAAATAGTCAAAACATATGAACTGCGTTGCGATACACTGATTTCAGGGCTGAAAAGAGCTGGGTGGAAAATAGAAAAACCAAAAGGGACAATGTTTGTATGGGCAGAACTCCCTGATGAATTTAAAAAGATGGGCTCTCTGGAATTTTCCAAACTTCTGCTTACAGAAGGGAAAGTAGCTGTATCACCGGGCATCGGTTTTGGCCCCTATGGAAACGGATTTGTAAGATTTGCACTTGTTGAGAATGAACACAGAATAAAGCAGGCAGTAAAAGGAATAAAAAAGATATTTCAGTAAAAAAAGAGGATGGAAAGATGAGACAGGTAAATGTTGGAATTATCGGATTCGGCACTGTTGGAAAAGGAACCGTTAAGGTTCTTTTAAACAATAAAGAAATTATAAGTGAGAGGCTTGGTGCAGAAATCAAAATAAAAAAAATTGCTGACCTTGACATAACTGCTTCAAGGGGAATAGAGATAAAAAAAGAACTCCTCACAAAAGATGCCCTTCAAGTCATAAATGACCCTGAGATTGACATTGTTGCTGAACTTATTGGCGGCTACAGTCCTGCAAAGGAATTTATTCTAAAAGCCCTGAAGAACAAAAAACGTGTTGTAACTGCAAACAAAGCCCTCCTTGCCCTTGAAGGGTATGAAATTTTCAAATGTGCACAGGAAAACAACATGAGTGTTGGTTTTGAGGCAAGTGTTGCAGGAGGCATCCCAATCATCAAAGCAATTAAAGAGGGACTTGTTGCAAACCACATTCAGTCAATATACGGGATAATAAACGGTACTTCAAATTACATACTCACAAAGATGACTGATGAAGGGAAAGAGTTCGGCGAGGTTCTGAAAAAAGCGCAGGAGATGGGTTTTGCAGAAGCAGATCCTACCTTTGATATTGAAGGAATTGATACATCACATAAAATTGCAATTCTGGCAACCTTAGCCTATGGAACCAGAGTTAACCTGAAAGAAGTCTATACAGAGGGAATTACTAAGGTTTCCCCTCTTGATATAAAATATGCCATGGAACTGGGTTATAAGATTAAACTCCTTGCAATTGCCAAGGATGTAAACGGTGAGATTGATGTAAGAGTTCATCCGACAATGGTTTCTCTTTCAAATCCTCTTTCTACAGTTGGAGGGGTATTTAACGCGATACGCGTTACAGGAGATGCAGTTGGTGAAACAATTTTTTATGGAAGAGGAGCAGGTGAATTACCGACAGCAAGCGCTGTTGTTGCAGATATAGTTGAAATAAGCCGTGATATCCTGACAGGCTCCAAGAACCGTGTGCCTCTGCTGTCGTTTCAGCCTGATTGCATAAAGGATAAAAAGATAAGAAAGATAAGCAAGGGCAGGTCAAGGTTTTATTTCAGATTTTCAGTGATTGACCAGCCAGGAGTTCTTTCCAAAATATCAGGCATTCTTGGAGATAACAATATCAGCATCGCATCAGTAATTCAGAAAGAAAGGAAAGAGGGAGAAGAGGTCTCTGTTGTTATAATGGCACATGAAGCCCTCGAAAAAGATGTTGAAAAAGCATTAAACCTCACAAACAAACTGCCTGTGGTGCTGAAGGATACGGTGTTGATAAGAGTCGAAGAGTAAATTAAAACGGAGTTTAAAATCCTAAAACATAAATCCCAAATTCTAAACAATATCAAAATACAAAATTCCAATTTTCAAAACTACTTTGAATTTATCTAATTTAAATTTTGAATTTGTTTGCCTGTCTGCCGGCAGGCAGGGAATTTAGATATTAGAATTTAGAATTTTTAAAAGATAAATGGCTCAAAGCATGAAGTACATAGTTTTACTTGGGGACGGGATGTCAGATTATCCCATTGCAGAACTCGGGGGCAAGACCCCCCTTCAGGTTGCAAAAGTACCAAACCTTGATTTTATAGCAAGAGAGGGAGTAGCAGGGGTGGTAAGGACAATTCCGCGCGGGATGGACCCCGGAAGTGACATTGGTACGCTCTCTGTTTTTGGCTATAACCCGAAAACCTGCTACACGGGGAGAGCTCCGCTTGAGGCTGCAAGCATTGGAGTAAATCTTGAAGCCTCGGATGTGGCATTCCGCTGCAACCTTGTCACAATTAAAAATGGCATCATGGATGATTACAGCGCAGGACATATAAAAACCGAAGATGCACGTGAGTTCATAAAACTTATAAACAGTTCTTTGTCTGATAATGAAATGAAATTCTATCCGGGGAAAAGTTACAGGCACTTAATGGTCTGGAAAAATGGAGAAGACAAGCTGAAACTTACTTCCCCTCATTCAATATCAGGAAAAGAAGCAAATGCTTATCTTCCAAAAGGAAGCAAAGCAGAAAAACTGCTGGCACTTATGGAAAAGTCCCAGAAGCTTCTTTCCTCTTCAGAACTCAACCGTTTAAGGATTGAAAAAAACAATAAGCCTGTCACAAGTATATGGCTGTGGGGGCAGGGGAAAAGACCGTCATTTAAAACCTTTAAGGAAAGATTCGGAAAAAGCGGAGCAGTGATATCAGCAGTAGATTTAATAAAAGGGATTGCAGTTTATCTCGGTTTTGATAATATTGAAGTCCCCGGAGCAACAGGATACCTTGACACAAACTATAGGGGTAAGGCAGAATATGCGCTTAATGCCCTTGAAGAAAAAGATTTTGTGTTTCTCCATGTTGAAGCCCCTGATGAGGCAGGACACAACGGGGATTTGAAAGCTAAGATAAAAGCTATTGAAGACTTTGATGGAAAGGTGGTAGGAGTAGTGCTTGAAGGAATTAAAAAACATAAAAAATATAAAGTTATGGCTCTTCCTGACCATCCAACTTCGCTGAGGTTAAGAGACCACACAGGAGAGCCTGTTCCCTTTGCAATATACAGCTCCTGCAATACTAAAGATGGCGCAAAATGTTTTGATGAAGAAGAAGCAAAAAAAGGCTCGTTAAAATTTGAAGAAGGACATAAATTAATGGAATATTTTTTAGGAATTTAAAACTAACTTAATAATAGGACAGGCGGGATGCCTGTCCATAAAATATGAATATTTTGGAGGTGAATTGATATGGCATTGGTTGTACAGAAATATGGCGGAACTTCAGTCGGTGACATTGAAAGAATTAAAAATGTTGCCAGAAAAATCGCTGAAGCCCGCAAAAAAGGGGATGATGTAATTGTTGTTGTCTCTGCAATGGCGGGAGAAACTGATAAGCTTGTAAACCTTGCTTACCAGATAACGGATTCACCAAATGAAAGGGAAATGGACGTGCTTTTATCCTCCGGAGAAAGGGTCTCCATTGCCCTTGTAGCAATTGCCCTGCATGCAATGGGAGTTAAAGCGCAGTCCTTCACAGGAAGGCAGGTTGGCATGATTACCGACAGCGCCCATACAAAAGCACGCATAGAAAAAATAACAGCAGAAAGAATCAAAGAGGCTTTGAAAGATGGTGCCGTTGCAATTGTTGCCGGATTCCAGGGCATAACTGCTGAAGGAGATGTTACAACCCTCGGCAGAGGCGGTTCTGATACTTCAGCAGTAGCGATTGCAGCAGCGCTTAGGGCTGATGTCTGCGAAATATACACTGATGTTGACGGTGTTTACACCACTGACCCAAAAATTGTTCCTGAGGCAAGAAGGATTGATAAAATTTCCTATGACGAGATGCTTGAGATGGCAAGCCTTGGAGCAAAGGTTCTTCAGATAAGGTCAGTAGAATTTGCAAAGAAATACGAAGTACCGTTATATGTAAAATCAAGTTTCTTTGAAGGCAAAGGAACATTAGTTACAAAGGAGAGTGATAGTATGGAACAGGTTTCAGTAACTGCAGTTACCTATAAAAAAGATGAATCTAAAATTTCAGTTAGAAGGGCGCCGGACAAACCCGGAGTTGCGGCAAAGATTTTTGGCGCCCTGGCTGATGCAAACATTGTAGTTGATACAATAGTGCAAAACATTAGCGTTGACGGCCACACCGACATAACTTTCACAGTGGCAAAAATTGAATCAAAAAAATCCCTTGATATAGTTAAAAAAATTGCAAAGGAGATAGGTGCAGTTGATGTCAGCATTGATGATAACATTGCAAAGGTTTCAATTGTTGGCTCAGGAATGAGAAGCCACTCAGGAGTTGCATCCAAGATGTTCTCGGCCCTTTCAAAAGACGGAATTAATATTCAGATGATTAGCACATCTGAAATTAAAGTAACCTGCGTAATTGAAGCCAAATACACAGAGCTTGCAGTAAGGGTTCTCCACGATACATTTAATCTTGAGAAGGAATAATCCTTCCAACGCCACAGAAAAATAATGGGGCAGGGCTTGTTCCTGCCCTCGGACAGCCATAAAGGCTGTCCCTACAAAATAAATTTATAGAAAGAGATTTTTCATGTTTTGGGAATTTTCAGAGGCACAAGATAAAATTTTTAAAACGGGCTCCCCTCTACAAATCATTTGGGAAAAGATGGATTAAAGGATCTCTGGAAAAATAGTTTTTCTTAAGAGCTGTTAAAGCTCCTCAGACTCCTTTGTCCATGGGGGAGCGCTTTTTCCCTCAGCACAGCTCACCATTAGACCGCAGATATCAGATTTTACTATATCCTTCTGCAGAATCGATCTTAAGGCCTCTTTTAGCCTATCTTTAAATTCTGGGTCTGGTTCTTTCTCATCTCTTTCGGCTATAAGGGAAAGCGCTACCACTACCAACTCTTCTAAAAGTTTATCAAGGCTTATCTCAATCTTTAGGTGAAACTTTGCCATCTCAATCCTCCTTTAAAAGACCTTTTTTCTTACCTCTATATCTTTTACAAAATTTATCTTACCCTTTTCTACCTCTACATCAGGGTCAAGACGCAGGCGCCTTATCCATGTTTCTTGGGAAGGGGGCTTCCAGAGGATTTTATATTTTCCTACAGGGATATTCAAAAATTTATAATAGCCATCATTATCTGTGGTGGTCTCAAAAACTACCCCTACCTTTATCTCTTTGAATATGCCAAAAAAGGAATCTGCCTGAAGGATCTTTGCTATCTTCACCCTGCAACCTTGAAGGGGTCTGCCAGAAGAAAGAATCCTTCCTGCCACATCTCCTACCTCTACTGGCTCTTCCTTTTCCCTTTCTGCTATCATCTCCTTTTCTATCTGCTCCTTGACTTGAGTCATTACCTCTTTTTTTATCAGCTCTTTTATCTCTTCTTTTTTTACCCCAGGCTCATCTCTTGCCTCTTCTGACCTCTCTTCCTCTCTTTCTTTTAAGCCTTCTTTCATCCTTGAAAATCTTATCACTATATGAGATTCAGATATCTCAATCACCTTTCCTTTAATCCCTTCATTTTTATCTTTAAAATAGATTATGTCAGGATCAGGGCCCTTTTTTCCAAAATCAAGGTTTAAAGATTTTATCTCCTCTTTTTTAAATTTTATCGTTATGGACTCATCATCCATATCAAGAAGTTCTCCTTTGCCCTCAAAGAGAGGGCTTTGCCCGGTTGAGATTTTTGTTAGAAAGATGCAGAGGAAAAGAAGAGATGATAATAAGAGAATTTTTTTAAAATTATTTGGCATTAGAAAGCCCCCTTATAAAATAGATGATATTTTTAATCTCCTCCTCATTAAAGGTATTTTCCCAGGGAGGACATAGGTTGGATTTTCCAAAAAATGCAGGGCCCTTGCTTATGGACTCAAAAAGATATTTATTAGATAATTTTTCCATATATCTTTTTTCAGTAAAATTCCTGGGCTTTGGAGAGAGTTCAGTTGCAACATATCTTCCATTTCCATCCCCCTTTTCTCCATGGCAGGGACTGCAATATTTTAAAAAGATTGCCTTTCCCTTTTTCTTGGCCATGAGGGCAAAATTTGGATTATTCCCCTTTGCCTCATTTTTATCTTTTGAAATTTCACAGCCAAGAGACAAAAATAACAGTATACTTAAAAATATCAACAACTTTAAGAAAAAAGCCAGAATTCTACAATTTTTTATCATTTATCTTTAAAAGCTAATTTTTCTCCATTTATTTTCTTTTTATCTGATGCCAAAAAGGCTGTAAGAGAAGTAGCCTCCTCCTCAGATAAACCGAAGATAGGTTCTGCTGCTTGGGCGGTAAAGCGATGGGGGTCTTTTATATACTGATATATGTAATTGGAATAAAGCCTTTTTCCTGCTTTTGTTAGATCAGGTCCTATGACTCCACCTATCCTTCCCATCTGATGACAGGTATGACAACCCTTTTCAAAGAAGAGCCTCTCTCCCTTTTCTTTTAAAGAAGGCTCGCCTATCTTATCCTCTGAAAATAGCTCTTCCATCTCTTCATCAATCAATTGAGCTTTTATGTAATCAGTAATTGTCTCCACTTCTCTCGGTGTTAAATTCCCCTGAATCATATTTTTTTCAGAAGAGATATTGAACTGAGGCATCTGCTGGAGAAGCGGTCTTATTATATTGGGCGAACTCAAAAAATTTTTAAGCCATTCTCTCTTTGCCTTGCTCCCCACATAGGTCAAATCAGGGGCATAGTTTGCGCCGACTCCCCTTATCTTATGACAGGTGAGGCAGTTGATATCCTCTGCTATTAAGCCGAAGTCTCCTGAGGGCTTATAACCCTTCCATTTAAATGGGTATTTTAAATTTTGGATATCTCTTCTCTCCTTTAATCCCAATAAAAATGTAACAATTCCCTTTAACTCCTCTTCATTAAAATTAAAATAGGGCATCTTTAACTTTTCATCCTCATTTTTGACCTTTCCTTGATCAAAGATTCGCGGGTCTTTTAGTTTCTGATAAAGCCAGTCATCGAGGGTATGTTCCATCTTTCCCTCAAGCAGGGCAAAATCAAGCCTGTCAACCGCCTTATCTCCGATGTTTGAAAGCTCAGCTCCCACCTTTCCCTTTTTCTCCATCCCTTTTATATCATGGCATCCAGAGCAGCCGTATCGCCTGATTAGACCCCTGCCCTTATCTATAAAATGACTACCTATTGAGGGTTTTGCCTTTTTTATCTGAAAAGTCTCCTCAGCTTGAAATTCAGGATCCCTCATAATAAATTCTATAAGAGCTCTTATCTGGCCATCAGTAAATCTATATCTGGGCATTATGCTTTTGAGAAAATATTTCTTTGGCTCCTTTATCCAGGAATAGAGCCAGTCCCTTCCAATTTTTTCAGTTATATTTCCCAAATCAGGTCCTATGTCAAAGGCTCCTCCAAGACCATTCAAGGAATGACATATAGCGCACCTTGATTGGCCCCATAATCCTTTTCCCTTCTGATAGAGGAGATCCATTGCATTAAACTCCATATCGCTCATCTCATCTTCCCTTTTTAAAAGATATGGGTCCCAGTGGTATTTAGGAAGAGGCGCTTCATTTATGCTTTTTAAATATTCTATGATCTCAAAAATCTCTTGGGAATTTAATTTAAATGTCGGCATCCTCGGACTTGCGAGAGAATTTTTTGGCTCAAGGAGCCAGTTAAAAATCCATATTTCATTGGTCTTTAAAGTTACATTCAAAAGTGGTGGCCCTATCTTTCTCTTTTTCTCAAAGCCTTTGACATTGTGACAGCCATAGCAACCCCTCTTTTCAAAGAGGCTCCTGCCCAAGTTTAAGTAAGGCGCATCTATTAATTCTTCTTCTCTTTCATGACATTTGTAGCAGGAGGCTTCAATATAGGTTAAAGAAAGTTGGGGATATTCCCAGTGTTCAAGCCTTTTCCAACCGAATCTCTCCTTCCATTGTTTTTTCTTTGTTTCACCAGAAGGGGTATGGGAGGCATCAGTAAAACTATCAGCAGGACCCTGGCCCTCATGGCAGATGGTGCATCCGAATTTAGCTAATGGATGGGGAGACTTACTTGAAATAAAAAGCCTTAAATTGGGATGTCTCCTATAAGGCTGTCTCTCTTCTTCAAAACCAGCTTTATCTATGCCCAAATGACACGAGATGCATCTATCAACCTTATCTGGGATTTCATCATTATCAAGATCAAGGAGAACCTGTTTTATCGCTATCGGTTCTTTTTTTATATTCTCTTTTTTCTTTTCTATCTGCTCTATTTCAAAAAGAAATTTATTTTCCGTTTCGCTTAAAATCCCTCTTTTCCCTTCCATGGATTTTATCTTTTCTTTTATCCCTTCAAGGCTTTTCTCGTAATTCAAAACTATGGGTTTTGATTTTGTCATCTCGCCCTTCCATCTTTTCATAGCTTTCCATTGGCTGGAGGTTTCTTTCTTTTTATCTTTTAATTTTTCAAAGAAATATTTGACCGCATCGTATTCACTTTTGGCAAATTGATATGCCTGGTCTTTTTTGTAAAGGTTATATTCAAGATCCCACTGTTCTTTGACTAACTTTTTGTATGCTACATCTTTATTCAACTCTTTTAATAATTTTTCCCTTTTCAATCCCTTCTTCTTTAATTCTTCTCCCGAGAACCCGAGTTCGCCTTTAACCCTTTGAAAAACATCTTCTTTTGCCTTATCATTTTTTTTTAATTCCATGGACTTGAATTCCCTCTGATATTTTTTCCATTCCCTGTTATAATCATCCTCCAATGACCAAAGGAAGGTCAAAACCAGAAGAAGGGTTGAGATGACAAAGGCTTTTTTCATAGGATTAAATATTAAACCAGGGAGTGACTATCAGATATTTTAAATTTATGGTCCATGTTAAAAACATCTTTATAGGCAGAGCAAGCATTATCAAGAGAAGAACTATGGTTATTACAAACCGTAAAAATCCGAGGCTTTTATAAAAATCTCTCTTTAGGATAGCTAAGATCAAAGGTAGACCAAAAAAATAAAGAATTAGGAGAAAAAATCCAGGAAGTTCCCTGATAATCCAGTGGCTTTTAGGGTTGAGGCCTAAAATTTCTGAAAGGTTTACATTTGTTAAGGGTTCCACTTTGTAAGTGTCCCATTTTTCATAAGGGGAGAAAAAGTTCCAGCCAGGTCCCCTCAAAAAGGTTCCCACAATTATTAGAAAAACCCAGAGGATTAAAAACCCGAATAAGAATGTGGTTACTGCAAATTTTCTTTCAGAGAGGGTATAATAGCCATTCCCTTTTGGGTTTGTATCAATATAGGGAATCGCCATAAGGCCAAAAATGATAAGAAGGGGTAAAAGAACACCTGCTATCCAGGGGTCATAATAGACAAGCATCTCTTGAAGACCTAAAAAATACCAGGGAGCCTTAGCGGGATTTGGAGTCTTTGTAGGATTTGCAGGCTCCTCTAAGGGAGCATCAAGGAGGATGGACCAGACTGTTAGAAAGACAGTAACAAGGATCATAACTATGAGTTCTCTGAAGACCAGCTCAGGCCAGACATGGACTTTCTCAATCGCTTTAGGATTTGATTTTGTTCCCCCATTGTTTTCTAATTTTTTTGCAACATCATTAAGACTTGCCTTTTTTAAGCCAAGATAAGTGAAAAAAATGACCAGAAAGAGCATAAAAGCAATTGCCACATTATCCGGTTTTGTTATTATCTTTTTAAAATTTTCATTAAAACAGGAGATGATAAAATATATTAAGATAAGAATACCAAGAAGAACAGAGAACTTAAGGGAAGTTATAATTTTATAAAATTTAAGGATTAAAAAAAAGATAAAGATAACTAAGGAAAAAGAGATTCTCGGATCAAAGAGAAAGTTTAAAAAATCAATCATAAATTATAAAGAATTATAAAGGGCCTGAAATCCCGCCATCCTTTCTTACCCTCCAGAAATGGATGGCCATTAAGATCCCTGCAACCAGAGGGATTCCGACGCAGTGCCAGACATAGAACCGCAAAAGGGCATTTCCTCCAACAAACTTGCCGCCTATAAGGGCAAATCTGATATCAGAGCCCGCATCAACTATTGCAAAGGGTCCCTCATGGCCTAAAAATGGAGTTGCCCTCGCCATATTGGTTCCAACAGTGATTGCCCACATAGCTAACTGATCCCAAGGCAATAGGTATCCGGTAAAAGATAAGAGAAGGGTTAAGACCAAAAGGACAACACCGAGCACCCAGTTAAATTCCCTCGGTTTTTTATAAGAGCCTGTCAAAAATACCCTGAACATATGAAGCCAAACAGTTATCACCATCCCATGACCTGCCCATCTGTGGAGGTTTCTTAAAAGCATCCCAAAGGGAACATCAAATTCTATATATTTCATATCTATGTAAGCTTCCCTTGCTGTAGGGTGATAATAAAACATCAAAAGCAGGCCTGTTATGGTCTCCACGATGAAGAGAAAAAAGGTTATTCCTCCCATGCACCAGGTGGAGGAGAGCTTCAAGCCATCTTTTCTTAACCGTATTGGATGGAGATGCAGGAAGAAATTGGAGACAACAGCTAAAGCTCGGTTTCTCGCGGTTTTAGGAAACTCATGCCTGAATATCGATTTATAAACCTGACTTTCTAAAAGCCTCTCGATAAAATTTTTTTTGTCCATAGTAGTTTAAATTCTCAAAAAGGCTTCAGGATTTTCCCATTCTTCTTTTTCAAATAGAAACTTTGAGCTCTTATCAATGAGGATTTGACCATCCTCAGCCAAAGTTATCTTAAATTTTTCTAAGGGCCTCGGTGCAGGGCCCTCAAAATTTCTTCCATCTCTGTGAAAACCACTTCCATGGCAGGGGCATTTGAATTTATTTTCTGCCTCAAGCCAGTTAGGGGTGCATCCTAAATGCGTGCAGACTGTTGAGAGGGCAAAAAACCCCTCCTTTTCCCTGACTATCCAGACCCCAAATTTGTCTACCCATTTTGTGCTGACGCCTGAGGAATACTCCTCAGGAAATCCTGCTTTGAAAGAGGACAAGGGCTCAAAGAGGACATTGGGGAAAAAAAATCTGATAGTAGCTGCAAGGGATCCTGTAAGGGTTGCAAAAAAGGCTGCCCAAGCAAGGCCGAGTGATGTAAAAATTTTTAAAAAATTTCTCCTCGAATATTGGCTATTTACGCTCATTTATGCCTCTTGCATGTCAGACCTTTACCTCTTGATCATCTCTAATGCCCAGGCTGATACCTTTTTTATACCTTCATCCCTCTCTTTGCTTAAATTTATAAGACAGCTTTGAGCCCTTTTTTCTTTAAGGTTTCCCAGGGCCAGAATAGAACAGATCTTAAGCTCTCTTTTTTTGCTAAAAAGGGCCTTTATTAAAAAAGGAGATGCCTTTTTATTCTGCATCTTTCCTAAGGCTAAAGCGGCAAACATCTGAATCTTTTCATCTTTATTTTTTGAAAGCAGATTTATCAGCTCGTCGACAATTTTTGGGTCTTTAGATTTTTGTAGGGAAAAGACCCAGGCTGCCTGCCATCGCCTGTTGTCTTCATAACCTTTTATCTTTTGTAAATATTGAAGTCCTCCATCCCTTTCAAAAAAATAAGCTGATATAAGTAGAAAGCTAAAAACTCCTGATGAAACAATTAAGAAAGGGAGAAGGAGCATCTTTGATATAAATCTTATACTAATCCATTTTTTGATATCCCTCACCCTCCTTTATCCCTACACTCACCCTCTCTTCTATTCTTATTGCCCTTTTTATGCATATCTCCTCACAGAGGCCGCAACCAACGCATTTTTTAAAATCGACTTTGACAACCTTATCAAAACTCTCTCCATGAGGATATTTAATAAGGGTCAGAGAACCAAAGGGGCAGATTCCAACACAGTTCTCGCAGCCATTGCAGTCATTAATATTTACAATGGCTTTAGGCATCTCCTGCGGTGAAATCCTTTCTATGACCTCTCCGAGACTATTAACAATTGCTGATTGCGGACAATATCTTCCGCAGACACTGCAATCAATACAAAAGTTTACATCTATAAAATACATCTTTTTCCTCTCCCCAGAAATAGCAGAAACTGGGCATTTGATAGCGCATACTCCGCACCCTACGCATTTCTCTGTTATAAGATGTGCCATTAGCCCTCTTATTTTCTAACTAATTTGCTGAATTCCACCTGGATTTCCTTTGAGGCCTCCACAGTGATCTCCTGACTCTGGGGCCTCAATTTCTCATGCCAGACTGTTATTTTATATTTTCCAGGAGAGACATTTTTAATTATAAAATCCCCTTTTCTATCAGTCAGGGAAAAATATGGGGTCTTGCAAACAATGATATAGGCTGACATCTCAGAATGAACATTGCATAAAAGCGGAACAACACCAGGCTCATCGAATTTGACCTCTTTCACAACGCCAACATCATAGGTTCCTAAATTAAAAACCTTTGCTGAGCCCTTTGGAGAAAAGACATTGTGCCTTACAGTATCAGAATTGGGAAAATCCACAGTTGCTCCAACAACAATTGGCAACACATGGGGAATGAAGACCAGATTCTTCTGGTCCATTATGGCATGCTCTTTTGGAGAATCAAATTTTTTGTCAGAGCCGTTTTCAAGATACACCACTGCCTCAAGTCTTGAAACCCAGGGGCTTTTGACCTTACCTGTTATAGTCCCTCCTCTCTCTTCTCCTAAACCCTTCTGTGCAAAAAACAGGATGATTAAAATAAAGATATACTTTTTTATTTTCTCCCTCCTTTTTAAAAAGCAAAATCAAGCCTTGCTAAAAAGGCATCCCTGCTATTATCCTCGCCTTTTCTTATCCTTGAACCATCAACGAATTCTCCATCTACAACCACCTTTAAATTTGCCCTTATGGAGACGGTGGCGCTTACTATAAATTTTTTTATCTCATTTAAATCTTCTGAATTCGGGCCTTTAAAATTTAAATCCTCAAATCTCAGTGCACCGACAAGCCATGGGAAAAAGACATAATTTGCCTCACAAAAAAAGAGGCTGCTTCCAACATCAAATCCGTCATTGGCAGGGTTTTCATCATCGCCCCAAAGGTATGCACCGACCAAATCAAGGTCTTGGTAATTGATCCTGAAATCGACTCCGAGCCTTATAAAATCTATGTTATATTTTCTGCCCAGTCCTGCTACATCGCTTGCGGTATTTGCTCCAAAATAACCAAAATGGCCAACAGTTATGGAATTGTCCTGCCAGTTCTCTGTCTGCTTTAAGGATTCCTCAAGCTCTGCGCCTGCTCCATCAAAGCCCATCCCCCACAGTTTAAAAGCAGTCCTGTAATAAAAATCCTTTTTTGAATTGTTGTCAGGAGAATCACCGGACCCATTGGTCAGACCAAAAAGGTATTTAAATCTGCTAAAAAGGACTCCATCTATTTCAAATCCACTCTGCCTATCAAATTGAAAATTATTTGCATTTCCATTGGCAAACTCCAGATTAAAGGTGCTAAAGAGATTCTGGACTACAGTGAGCCGTCTCTCATTTGAAAAGGCTACAACACCAGGTTCAAAGAGGCCGATCCTCAAATTCAGAGCATATCTTGGAATTTTATTATCAAAGAGATTGTTAAATTGGATATAGACCCTTCGTCCCTCACCTATGTGGCCAAAAAAGGAGATATCCCTTCCGAGAGTCCCTCCCACCAGGAAAAGAAAGGTCTCAGGAAAGGTAAAATCACCCTTTACATCACCCTTCTCCCTCTGCTTTATGGCAAACCTTGTCAAGAAGGCGATGGGAGGAAGGTGAGGGAACTCTCCAGGCCAGACAGAATAGGGCCACATCATTTTCCACTCCTCAGCTCCGAGGCTTACAGGCTCATCCTTCACATAGATTTCGTCATCCTGGGGGATCTGAAAGCCATTGGCCCTAAAAGCCTCTCCAAAATCATTAAGCTTTGGAAAGACCACATGGCAGGTAGTGCAGGATGTCCTGTATTTTCTCGCAAAGGCTGGAATCGCTCCTCCCTCCTTTTCAAGAATTAAGGAAAATATTAAGCTCGCTATAATAAAAATAAATAACCTTTTCAACTCTTCTTAACCTCCATTTCTTTAAAAACCTCAAGCATAGCTATGAAGTCCTGGCAAGAAATAGGTTACTCCCAAATAGGTAAAAATGACGGATAAAAAGCCTATGATGGAAATAAAAGCAGCCCTTGCTTCCCTCCATCCCATAACAAATCTCAAATGGAGATAGGCAGCATATATAAACCATGTGATCAGAGACCAGGTCTCTTTTGGATCCCAGGCCCAGTAAGAACCCCAGGCCTGCTCAGCCCAGATAGCGCCTGAGAGGATTCCGAGGGATAAAAATGGAAACCCGAATACAACGGATTGATAGCTTATTTCATCGAGGGATAAAAGAATTGGATCCCTTTTTGGATTTTTAGATTTTGCTTTAAAAAAATATAAAAGGCTTGTAATAAAGGATAATGTAAAGGCAGCATATCCTAAAAAGCTCACAACTACATGGAAGATGAGCCAGTTGCTGCGAAGCGCAGGAATCAGAGGCTCAACCGACTTATCAAAAAAAGAGGAGTAGTTTAAAATGAGCAAAGCGGATATTGAAACAAAAAAATCCAAAAAATCAATTTTAAAAATTGCCTTGAAAATCAAATAGACAAAGACCACTGCCCAGGAAAAGAATACGAGGGATTCATAGATATTAGAAAAGGGTGGCCTTTGGGCCTCGCGCCATCTCTCTATGATGCTTAAGGTCTCAATAGCAAATCCTAAAGAAAGAATGGAAAAAGCTATCTTTTGGATAAAATCCTTTTTAAAAGCCCAGTGGATTCCATAGAGGATGCTTGATGCTAAATAGAACCCCATTGTTCCATTAAGAAGCCCTGTAGACATCCTTCCTCCCTTTTGAGTAAAATCTCGGATATAGATGAAAGCCTAATCCTAAAGTGAAAAGAAGAAATCCAGCATATATAAAAGGAACTGAAGGATCCTTGACGATCTTTAATATTGTCCATTGATAGGCAATAGGGTCATAATCATACTGGTAGAAGCTATATCCCATAAATTTTAGGGGGGCATTTACCTTGACAAGGCCTTCTGTGCTATCCTCTTTGCTAAAAATTCTTATGCTGCTTATAAGGTCTCTGATATCAGGCTCTCTTTTGTAGTAGGTCAAGATATTTTCATCTGCCTTGATATTAATATCAAGATAAGGATTATTGGAGAAAAGCCATCTTATATCCCTTTTGCCAAAAGGTTCTATGATAGCAAGCTTTAACGCAGGACCCTTTAATGCCTTTATCTCTCTTACCTCTATTGGAATGCTCGCATCTTTTGAAAAGTCAGGGGTTTCCTTTAAGATCAAAATCTTGTAAGGGGTCCCCTCTAACTTGAATTCCCTTTTACCATTTAAAACAAAATCCCATGTAATATTTTTTTCTAAGAGGGTTATCTTAAGACGGCTTTTGAAATTCTTGTATGTTTCCCTCGTAAAATCCTGCAAGATAATATTAAAATCTAAGGACCTTGGCTTATTATATCTATCATAGAAGATATTTGCCCTTTCTCCCTTCTTAAGTTTTACAAGCCCTTCCTCCCCAAACATAAGTCCAACAAGACCTCCAGCAGCAATCAATATAAGGCTTAAATGGAGGAGGATCGAGGGGATAGGTATAACCTTCCGTTTAATCCTTAGAGCAGTGCACAACAGAAGATTCTGGGAAAAAAGAAAAAGGAGAAAAATAAACCAGAAGGAGTGGTAGATGTCATTAATAGAGAGAAGACTTATTAATTTATAACCTATTCTTCCAAATCTCCCCTCATAATAGCCTTGGGGATGGTTTTGGACTATTACTGTTCCTAAAAAAGAGCTAATGCAAATGATGAGCATCAAAAATATCCCTGTCTTCATCGAAGAAAGGAAATTAAATATCGGATAAATTCTCACTATAAAACCTTTCTCAGTATGAAACAGTCCCCTTAAATTTATTTGAGCATCAGCTTCCATATTTTTAAAACCCTTCAATTGTTCTTTGCTCCCTGGTCTATCCAGTTCTTAATTTTCAGCTGATCCTCTATTGACAGATAGGGTCCGCCTTGGGGCATCCGCTCTCCTACTGGAGGCTTAGGCATGGATACTTTCTGATATATGAGGCTCTTTGTAGCATTTTTCGGGACAATTTCTGGATTGGTATTATTGTTATTACCGCCTAAAATTAAGGTATCATAAGAATCAAGCCTTAAACCACCAGAGCTATTTCCTCCTCTGTGGCAGGAGCAGTTGGCAGATAGGATTGGAAGGATATGGGCATGGAAAGAGATTTTTTTTATCCCGCCATTACCTCCATTGCCATTTCCTCCGTCTCCATCTGGGGGAGGCTCCTCTTTAGGAACAGAGGGAACAAAAACAGTGCTCGCCTTTATTTGTTCAGGCAGGTAAAAAAGAAAATCAACCTCTTCTGTTGGTCCACTTACTGCCTGATAAGCTGGGGCATTTCCCTCCTTGTTTATGTTGTCTTGGTAGGTGGCTTTTCCTTTGTCGTTGATTATTGTTGCAAGGGTGTCATCAAAGCTTGATGCTGAGATAAAGTGCATATCATCAGCAAAGCCTACTGGATTTGTCCTTGCTGACTTCCACTGCCAGATATCCACAGAGCCAGCCGTTGTCCTCATCCTGGGCTTTGGAC
>Ga0155958_116_pt1 | contig 71181 bp, 69 predicted proteins | sample RifCSPlowO2_02_FD_107612 | JGI IMG/M metagenome (GOLD analysis project Ga0155958, IMG submission 107612) | Candidatus Schekmanbacteria bacterium RIFCSPLOWO2_02_FULL_38_14
TACCCACAGCTCTGCAGTGCCCATAACAATACCACCGCTTACACCCTCAGCACCAGCCCATGTTGTAGCAGTTGTACCGTGCTGCCCTCTTGTAATCCCCGTAAAGCCCGCCCTGTAGATGGTAGTTGGAGCGCTATGCGCTGCTACATCTGTTACATCCACTCCCCTCATCGGTGTCCAAAGGGTTAACCCGGTTATACTGTTATAGTATATTTCCTCATCATCAATCAAAATACGCCTTTGGTTGCTGCCAGCACCGCTAGAACTTGCGGGCAGTCCTGTTGTTCCTGATAAGACAATACCGTAGTCACCAGTTCCATGCCTTGTGGTCCTGAATACAGGCGTTCCTTTTGGATGATTTGCAATACCGTGGTCTCTTGGTCCTCTTGAGCCTCTTCCAGAAAAATCACCACCAGGTGATCCTCCTGGGTCAGTTAAAGTTCTTAGTGTAGTTCCTGATATTGCTCCATACTGGATTACCTCACTCTCTACTACAATAGCGCCTGATGCCGGCAAACTTGCTACACTGCTCAGGACAATCGTGGTATCAGTTGCCCATACATGGCTTGCAAGAGTGCCGTCATTTGCAGGAAGAGCAGTTGTAAGCGTGAGAGCCGTAGCAACCTTATTCCCTGTGTAGTTCACCTTCTCAATAAAAATTGATGACTCAGGCACATAGTTGTTGACGTCTGCATTAGTAGACTTGTCTAAAACCAGCGTTCCCGCTGTAGTAAACCTCACTGATGGTGTACCGAAGGTAGGGTCAGTAACATAGAACGTGCTTGTTGTTTCGGTTATGCCCGCAGCAGTGTTTGAAGAGGATGCCACAGAGGTACTGAACTGCTGTCTGCTCGTGCTCATGTATAATTTGCCATTCAGCGAGACAAAGACAAATCCTTTGCCAAAGGGATCTCCAAAACCGTCTCCTGTAATCTTTATCCAGTTTACCCCGTCTGCACTCTTATAGAGCCTGAAGCCGGTATTAGTTCTCTGGAATGGATATACAGCAGCATAAAGCCACCCTTCATGTGAGCCTGTGGTAGCGGTGAAATCATCCCGCTTGTTAAAACCAGCTATTGATGATAAACTTTCTAAAGTTGCCCCGCCTGAAGCAGTGGGTGTTGTGATACCCAGTGCTGATCCGTTATCTCCTGTAAATAAATCAACCTTCCTTATCCAGTCGCTGTCTACTGTTCCTGCTGATGTTCCTGCATTTGACGAAAAATATAGCTCGCCTCCGGAAGAATTGTACTGGGCAATTCCCTGCGGAAGGTTATTTGTAGATACTAAAAGAGTATTATCAATAACCGGTGAGGCTGTGCCCTCGGTGCTCGGAGCAAAGGCAAAAAGATCAAATGATGTTCCATTGGCGGTTTCACTAAGACCACGCTCGTTTGGGCCCTTTGTTAAACGAAGCTTATTACCAGAGGCAGGAACATGGTCATTTGCATGGATTCCATAGATTAGCGTACTGCCTTTATTGTCAATGATTGTCACGCTTGACCTTCCAAGAGTATCATTATGTGCCCAGTGATGGGCAAGCTCATGGTCTAAAGGGGTTGTGCTAAAGGTTACTGTACATATATACATGGATGAACCATTAATCAGTGCCGGTGCTGCAGTGATTGTTGCATAGATATCATCAGAGGTGATATCTGTAATCTTAGTCCAGTCACCGTTAGTAACCCAGTTACCATCACCACGTGCTCCAGTTATCACACCGTTAGTATATGTTGTCCCTTTGCCTGTACCATTTGCAGGGCCAGCCCTGTAAATCTGTGCACCGGGCTTTGCTGTAATCCCGCCCTTTGCAAAAAACAAGTACTTGTCTGATGTGCCAAACTGAACATTGCTGACAGCAGAGGATATTGATGTGCCATAGGTGCCTTGCTCGTCTATATCACCGAACGCATCGCTCATTACTATATTCCATGATCCTGCTGATCCGGTTGGTGAATAGTCAAACCGGGCTTGTGTTACGGTGCCGGGTGTCTTATTGTATCCTCTGAAATAACCTGTGGCAAATAAATTTCCATCAAACTCAAGTAAATCTTTTATAGCTTTGGTGTCTGTCATGCTGTGGACTTTTGTCCATGTTGTGCCTGAGCCAGACCATCTCCATATCTCAGCGCCCTGCTGGTTATTAGGGTCTGTCTGCCCATTGCCAAATATTGCTGCCTTGCTTGTTCCTGCATAAAGGGCACCGTTAAAGCCTGCCAGAGATGTGCCCCAGTTGTTATAGCCAAAATTTAAATAATCTTCAGCGCCTCCGAAACCATCCGCATTAATCTGGGACCATGTTCCGCCTGTAGGCTCATACTCCCATACCTCGGCACCGGTAATTCCAGTTCCTGTTCCAATTCCACCAGGAAAGTCATTTTGTTTGCCTGTATCCCTTGCAGGATGAACCTGTTTGCCCATTGTAACATAGAGTTTACCATTAAAGGCTGTCATTGAATCAATAAATATTTTGTCTCCCCTATCAGCATCAGCATTCTCCCATGCTGTAGATGCTATGCCGTCACCGGCTATCTGATGCCAGTTGTCTGCATAGATATTGCCAGAGAAGCTAAAGTTAACTGCATCAGGGTCAGAAAATTTCCATGCAACCCTTGAACTCGATCCCCCTGAAGCAATATATTCCGCATTTGGTGCGTGATTGAAATAAGGATTCCCATCAGGGTCATAGCCATATTCATTATTGACCGAGATGCCAGAAGTAACACTGCTGATTGTAACATAAGTACCGTAAAGAGTATCTGATGAATTGTTAGTTAAGAGAACTGAGGCTGTAAAAATCTTATCTCCGGCATTCCAAAAAGAATTTACTCCATCAGTTGAAATTGTGATGTTTGGTGTAACACTAAGTTTTGATGAAACTCCTTTTTTTCTCTTGCCGTCAAGGTACTCAATCTTCATACTCCCTCTTGCAACATCAATATGGGCAACAAAGCTCTGAATAGGCTTTTTGGAATTTTTTTTCAGAGAACCTTCAACTTCCCCATTACCTAAACCAAGTTTTCCGCCGCCTCCGCTATCACCTCCGCATCCTTGGAGGGTTAAGATCAAAAATGTTATTAATATAACTAAGTATAACCCCTTAGAAAAAACATTTTTCATAATCCCTTCTCCTTATAAATTACCTTTATAGACTATCCTATTTAATTTTTATTACAAATTGCTTACTCTTGGTCTTCTTTGCAGGACTGCTTGAGTCTGTTACAGTTATTTTGAATTTAAATGTTCCTCGTGTTGTAGGCTTACCTGAAATTGCTCCTGTTGATTTATTCAGTCTCAATCTGGGAGGCAGTTTCCCACTTGCCAGTTTCCATGTATATGGAGTAGTACCACCACTTGCCTCTATCTTGCCGGAATAGGCTTTTTTCAATTTTCCTGCTGGCAAAGGAGAAGTTGTGGTAATACTTAAATTAGTAACTGAAGCAGTACCGCTAAAATCCTGAGTCTCATCTTTGGAAAGGGCTGTGAAGTCTTTTTGGGTTGGTGTAAAGGCATATCCTGTCAAAGTCGGGGTGACTGTGTAATCCTTGTCTCCTTCAAGCCCTGAGAAGGTATATTTCCCGTCACTTCCGGGATTGGTGGTTGCGCTATCTCCGCCGCTCAATGTAACTGTCACACCAATTACACTGCCGCTTCCTCCTGAAAGGCTAATCGTTCCAGATATGGTATATGTAGCTTCGGTAAAATCCTGCACCTCATCCTGAGAAAGGCTGGTAAAATCTGCTTTGGTCGGGTCAAAGATATAGCCTGGCAAGGTGGGAGTAACCGTATAATTCTTCCCTTGTTCAAGTCCCTCCTCAAAAGAATATATTCCATTATTAAGCCCGGGAGAAGTTACAGGATTTGTGGTAGCACTTTTATCTCCGCTCAGTGTAACTGTTACATCAGTTGCGCTTTTGCTTCCTCCTGAAAGAGCAATTTCACCTGTAATTGCATGGGGAAGCATATCTGCTGATTTGTCAGTAAAAACACCTGTCCCATCATTTATCAGAAGCCTATTATTACCGCCGAAATTGGTAACAAATATATCAGGTTTGTCATCCCCATTGGCATCACCTGTTGCCGCACCACTGCTGTAATCATCATCCACCGGCAAGGTTCCTTCTGTAAAATGGCCTGAACCATTATTAATAAGCAGTTTGTCCTGCCCGTCATTTGCCACAAAAATGTCATAGTCACCATCATTATCTACATCAACAGCAACAGCACTCCAGCTTGAATCTGAAATCTGTGGCAAATTTGCAGTTTTATCTTCAAACTCTGATGTTCCTGAATTAAAGATATATAACCTGTTCTGCTGTCCTTTTGCATTAGTAACAAAAATATCATTCTTGTTGTCACCGCTAAAATCCTTGATTATAACAGAAGAGCTGAAGTCTGTGTCTTGCGGAAAAAAACCAGTGCTTGCTGCGCTAAAACTCCCTGAACCATTATTAAGATACACTTTATTTACTACACCGCTATCTTTACCATTGGCTACAAATATGTCTACATCGCCGTCATTGTCCAAATCTCCAAAAGCTGCATCAAAACTGTAATCATTAAAACTTGGCAGGTTTAAAGAGGTCTTATCTGCAAACTTACTTATTCCGGTATTATAAATGTATAACCTGTTCTGCTGTCCTCCGTCATTTGCAATATAAATATAATCAACCTTATTATCACTGTTAATATCAGCCACAGTTGCAGAAATGCTTGAATCCTCATCATTAGGAATTATAATATTATTATATGTATCCCCTACCTTGCTTGAATCCTCAGTAAACTGCCCGCTACCGTTATTAAGGAGAAGTCTGTTTGCAACGCTAAGAGAATTAACAGCCAGAATATCCGGTTTTCCATCTTCATTAAAATCACCAACAACTACTTTTTCAGTAACAGTTGAGTTACTGCCAGTAATTCTTGTAGAGGTTTCATCTATAAAATATAGATTGTTGTTATTTATTAATATTCTGATTGCATTGCTTGTAGAACCGTAGGAAGAGCTTGAAACAATCAAATCTTTGTCACCATCATTATCAATGTCTGTAAAAACAGCGCTTGTATAAGGACGGGGAATCTCACCGTAACAGAAATTTGCAAAAAGTAAAATCAAGAAAACGATTAGAGAAAATCTAGCAGATTTGAAATACATTTATTCCTCCTTTTGAGTAAAAGGTAAAAAAAATATCTAATTTCTTTCTAAGCTCAGGCAATTTTTTGCAGAACCACCCCTTTCTAATAATTTAAATTTATACAAGATTTTAACTTACTTTATCCGTCATATTGCAGAAACAGACCTTATCTGAATTTTAAGACATTATAAAAAATATTTTAATTCATTTCTATAAAAAACACTATTTCTTATTAATTATCCTTAATTTATTGTCAACAAAAATTCAACTTCTACTTTTCCTCTTGACATCGCATAAACCTCCTTATATATCTTATCACCTCGTAAATGGCAGAAAGCCATGATGAAGCACTATCCTAAATTCATTGCGGGAAGCAAAGCAATTGAGGATTTAACAGAAGATGTTGGCTGTCAGTCAACAGGTAAAAATTAAAAACAAAAAGGCTAAATCAGGTAGTCTTTTTTATTTATCTGCTAATAAGAGCAGGTATATTTCCCGAAAAACATAAAGCTTGCTGGGGTAAAGAAATCTGTTGCTTGGATAAAAAATCATAAAACTTATTTCGGAGGAAAAAAATGAACATCTGCGTCATTGGCACAGGCTATGTCGGACTTGTAACAGGCGCTGTATTTGCAGACCTTGGTAATGATGTGATATGCGTTGACAGCGATGAGAAAAAAATTGAAATGCTGAATAAAAACATAATGCCAATCTACGAGCCCGGGCTTGAAGAAATGGTATCAAGAAATTTTTCTGACAAAAGACTTGTCTTTACCTCTAATCTGGAAATGGGAGTAAAAAGATCAGATGTGATTTTCATAGCTGTTGGAACGCCTCCGAAAGAAAACGGAGAAACTGATTTGACATATATAGAGGAAGCAGCAAGAGGAATAGCCAAATATATTGATAAATACAAGGTCATAGTCAACAAATCTACTGTTCCTGTTGGCACCGGCGATTTTGTAAGAGAAATCATTGAAAAGAATAAAAAAACTAATGTTGATTTTGATGTTCTATCAAACCCTGAATTTTTAAGAGAAGGCTCGGCAATAAGAGACACGCTGCACCCGGACAGAATTGTAATAGGCGCGCCATCAAAACAGGTAGCAATGGTTCTTCTTGAACTTTATGCTACCCTTGAAAGGCCAATGATTATAACTGACATTTACAGCGCTGAGATGATAAAGTATGCGTCAAACTCCTTCCTTGCATTAAAAATTTCATTTATTAACTCAGTTGCTGACCTGTGTGAAAAAACAGGTGCAAATGTAACTGATGTTGCAAAAGGAATGGGGCTTGACTCAAGAATTGGCCAGAATTTTCTGGACCCGGGTCTTGGCTACGGGGGTTCGTGTTTCCCAAAAGATGTTGACTCGTTTATAAAAACTGCTGAAAGATTCTCTCATCAGTTTGAAATACTAAAGGCTGCTGTAGAAGTAAACAGGCAGAGATGCCCAAAGTTTATAAACAAGATGAAAAATGTGCTCGGAACATTAAAGGGGAAGACTATAGGGATTCTTGGGCTTTCATTTAAACCCAACACTGATGATATAAGGGAAGCAAAATCCCTTGAACTGATATCATTTTTAATAAATGAAGGAGCCAATATAAGAGCATACGACCCTGTGGCAATGGATAATACAAAAGCCCTGTTTCCCGGTATCACTTACTGCAGCAACCCATACGAATTGGCAGAAGGATGTGATGCCCTTGCAATTGTAACGGAATGGAGAGAATTCAGATTTTTAAATCTTGAAAAAATCAAGCAGGCTATGAAACGTCCTGTTATTTTTGACGGAAGGAACATTTACGACCCTGCAAGAAAGAAAAAACTGGGATTTGAGTATTACAGCATAGGCAGACAAAAATGTTAAAAAGCATGACAGGATTCGGGCAGGGAGAAGCCAGCAGCAACCTGCATAAAATCAGAATTGAAATCCGCTCCGTCAATCACCGCTATCTTGAAATCTCCGCGAAACTTCCGGGAATATTAAAATCTTTTGAAAGAAAGGCTTTTGAAGAGCTTAAAAAAAATTTCTCCCGTGGAAAGTTTGAACTTTTTCTGAACCTTGATTCAAATACCAGCCAGCCTATCAAGGAAATAGAATTAGACCTCAGGCTTGCAGAAAACTATATAAAAGTCTTGAAGGAGTTAAAGGATATTTATTCTCTTTCGGGAGAAATCACTGTATCAGATGTTGCAAAACTGAGGGATATTTTTATTCTAAAAGAATCACAGGATGATGAAAGCTGCATTGACAGGCTTTTTGAATCAGCTCTTTCTCAGGCAATAAGCGCAATCAGGGAAAGCCGGATTTCAGAAGGAATTATCATTGAAAAGGATATGAGAAAAAGAGTTCTGGATATCTTGAAATCTGTTCAGCAGATTGATGAAAAAAAAGAGTCGTTTCTTCTTGCATATAAAGACAAACTGCAGGAAAGGATAAAAAAAATATCTTCAGGAATTGAAATAGACCCTGCAAAAATAGAGGAACAGATAGTGCTTTTTGCTGAGAAAAGCGACATCACAGAAGAAGTTTTAAGGGCTAAAACCCATCTTGAAAATTTTTTAAAGCTTTTTAAAGAATGCGAACCTGTTGGAAGAAAAATGGATTTCTACATACAGGAAATTAACCGCGAAATAAACACAATGAGCTCCAAAAGCAGCAGCGTGATTGTCTCAGAAACAGCAGTCATAGTGAAGGCTGAACTTGAAAAGATAAGAGAGCAGGTACAGAATGTTGAGTAGAAAAAACTTCCTTCTGATAGTTTCTGCGCCTTCAGGGGGAGGAAAAACCACTCTGTGCAAAAAACTAATTGAATCTCTCCCTGATATAAAACTCTCTGTTTCCTATACCACAAGAACGCCAAGAAGCGGTGAAATCAATGGAAATGATTATTTCTTCATCTCAGGCAAACGTTTCAGGGAAATGAAATCAAAGGGGGCTTTTGCCGAGTGGGCGCTGGTTCACGGGAATTATTATGGAACAACTTTAAAAAATGTAAAGGAAGCAATGGACAGGGGAAATGATCTGGTTTTAGCCATTGACACGCAGGGTGCCACAAAAGCAAGAAAGAAGTTCAAAAATTCGCTACTTGTCTTTGTAATCCCTTCTTCTTTAAAGGAACTTGAAAAAAGATTAAAAAGCAGGAATGCTGACTCCTTTGAGGAAATAGAGAAAAGGCTGAAAGCTGCCTTAAAGGAAATAAAATGTATTCCCAGATATGATTACCTGATAATTAATGACAATATCCATTCAGCCTTATCAGAGTTAAAATCCATTGTCATTGCTGAAAGGATAAAAGTCTCAAGAATCAAGGAAAAGAAATTCAGCTTAAAAAACCTTCTCTGATGAACACACATATTATTTTAGCTTCATCCTCACCGAGAAAAAATTCTCTGCTAACTGAAACAGGACTAAAATTTAAAACTGTACCATCCAATGTTGATGAAAAAGCAAAAATTTCAGAAAGTGCAGAGGATTTTGCTTTAAGAACAGCAAAAGAAAAAGCCTTAAAGGCTTCATTGAAAGAGAAGGGAATAATCATAGCTGCTGATACAGTGATTAAGATTGATAGTTCAATTATCGGGAAACCGAAAGACGGAAAAGATGCTGTAAGAATCCTCTCGCGTTTGAGCGGAAGAAAACATGCTGTGATAACAGGGCTTGCTGTTTATGATACTTCAACAAAAAGATTCTATACCAAATGTGTAAGGACATATGTGACAATGGATACACTGAGCCCTGAACAGATAAAATCCTATGTCAGAACAGGAGAACCGCTGGATAAAGCAGGCGGATATGCCATACAGGGCAAAGGGAAATTTTTTATTCGCAAAATCGACGGATGCTATTTTAATGTTGTTGGACTTCCCCTGAATGCCCTGTCAAAGCTTTTAAATAAAGCAGGATGCAAAAAACTCTTTTAAAAATAAAGGTTACTCCACGTTCTTCAAAAAATGAAGTAAAGGAACTTTCTGATGGCGTGCTAAGAATCCGCCTCACATCTCCTCCGACAGAAGGTAAGGCAAATGAGCATCTCGTAAAATTTCTGGCTGAAATTTTTAATATTAAAAAATCAGATATAAGAATTGTATCAGGTTTTAAATCACGGGAAAAACTGGTAGAAATCTCTGCAAAATCCATTCAGATACCAACAATAAAAAAAGTTTAAAATTTTTACGTTGATTTGAGATTTTGGATTTGATATTTTATAATGCATAATTAAGGTAGATTTGTCCAAAATAAATTTGTGTCCAGTAAAATTAATGTCCTCTTGATTCCTGCTGGAGTTTACCATCATGAAAATGGGGGTAGGAATCATCATGAGTCAAAGGCTCATAAAGGGGCATGAAAATAATCAGGCGCCTGCCTGCCGGCAGGCAGGTCCCGCCTGTCCATGAAAATTTTAGAGTCAATGACAATAATTAATTGGAACAGTAGTGCTTAATTTACTAAAATTCTTATGAGGGAAGAAATGTTTAAGACCGTTGAATGGAAAAATAATTTTGTCAGATTAATTGACCAAATCAGGTTGCCTGACAAGGAGGTTTATGTTGACTGCAGAAACTATGAAGAAGTAGCTCAGGCAATAGAAAAAATGATAGTCAGGGGCGCTCCTGCAATCGGTGTGACAGCAGCTTTTGGAATCGCTCTCGGGGCAGTAAAATCAAAAGCAGACACTATAGGAAAATTTAAAGCAGAATTTGATAAAATCTGTTATCGTTTAAGCATTACAAGACCAACCGCAGTTAACCTTTTCTGGGCAATTGACAGGATGAAGGAAGTTTTCATCAAAAACAGCAAATGCCCGCCTGATGAAATTAAAAGGCTTCTTCTCAAAGAAGCAAAAACTGTTTGTGAAGAAGATATAAAGATTAACAAATTAATCGGAATGCACGGCAGCAAGCTGATAAACAACGGAGACACTGTCCTGACTCACTGCAATGCAGGCGCGCTTGCAACAGCAGGCTTTGGAACAGCCCTTGGTGTTATAAGGGCATCTGTTAATGACGGGAAAAAAATTGCGGTTATTGCTGATGAAACAAGACCGTTTTTGCAGGGAGCAAGGCTTACAGCATGGGAGCTTTTAAAGGATAAAATCCCTGTGACATTAATCTGCGATAATATGGCGGGTTATTTTATGAGCAAAGGAGAGATTTCAAAAGTCATTGTAGGAGCCGACAGGATAGCCTCAAACGGGGACGTAGCAAATAAAATAGGAACTTATACTGTGGCTGTTCTTGCAAAAGAACATAATATACCATTCTATGTGGCAGCACCAATATCAACCATTGACCCTAAAATGAAAAACGGAAAATTCATTCCGATTGAGGAAAGGAATCCTTTGGAGATAACTACAATCAAAGGAAAACCAATTGCACCTCAAAAGGTTAGAGTCAAAAACCCTGCCTTTGATGTTACTCCAAACTGCTATATCTCTGCAATCATAACTGAGAAAGGAATTTTAAGAAAACCGTATTCAGAAAGCATCAAAAAGGTTTTAACCCGCATAAGTTCTAAGAAGAAATAAAACCTTACAACCAACTATCCCTTTCCGCTAACGCTCATCTCTTCAATCATCAGCGTTGGGGCACCAATCCTTCCATAAAATCTTAAATCAGAGCCGACTTTTTTAACAGACCTGAATAAATCCATTATATTTCCTGAAATCACAACACCCCTTACAGGAAATGATATCTTCCCTCCTTTAATCCATAAACCTGAAACACCAAGAGAGAAATCCCCTGAAATCGGATTGGCAGTATGAACACCCATTGCCTCTCTTATAAGAAAACCATCATCAATTTCTGAAACAATTTCTTCCTGTGAAATGTTTCCCTTTTCTATATAAAAATTGGAAACGCTAACCCTTGGTGTATCTTTAAACCCTCCTCTGAATCCATTCCCTGTGGAAACTGTGTCGTCTTTTTTCGCTGTGTATATATCGTACAGAAAACCTCTCAGGACTCCGTTTTCAACCAGAACTGTCCTCTGCATCGGAACTCCTTCGCCATCAGCAGGCGCTGATGCTAATCCCTCAGGCAAAAGCCCGTTATCAACGATTGAAATCTGCTTTGCAGCAACACTTTCGCCTGTTTTTCCGGAAAGCATTGATTTCCCTTTCTGTACATTATCAGCAGACAATGAAGAAGCAAAAATGCTTAAAAATTCCATAGCCACATATGGGTCAAGAAGAACCGGAACCTTTTTTGTCTCCACAGAAGTTGCACCAAGCATCTCAACTGCCCTTCTTGCAGCCTCTCTTCCAACCATCTCAAAATCCAGATTTTTAAACCACCTTGATGAATCAATTTCCCATCCCGTTTCCATCACATTGTTTTCCTGGGCAATCAGGGTTATGCTTGAGGAACAGTAAGTTCCCCTGTTGGTATATTCCAGTCCCTTTGTGTTTAAAATCGCAACCTCATACTGAGTATCATCGAATGAGCATTTTCTTACATTTATAATTCTTTTATCAAAATCTCTTCCTGTTTTTTCTGCAAATCTGGTTTTTTCTATTTTTTCCTCTATGGATATTTCGCTCAATTTTTCATCAAAGCAGTTGACCTGAGGATATCTTTCAACTGCCTCAGAAAAACCCCTGAACTCGTCAGGAGTGCTATTCCTTGCGCTGCTGATTGCCTTGTCTATTAGTTTATTGATTGAATCGCTGTTAAAATCATTACAATAGGAAAAACCGCATGCTCCGTCAACCATAACTCTCAACCCAATTCCTCTGTCCTTGGCAAGTTCAAAAGAGTCAACCCTCTGGTCTTTTATCTCAATTGAAGTGGACTCAGAACTTGTCATATATACTTCTGCACCCTGAGCCTTTCTCCCTTTAGCTTTTTTCAAAATTTCTCTGCAAAGTTTTATTGCTTCCAATTCACTCTCCATATTTTCGGGACATTCTTGTCCCGCTGACATTTCAATTTTCATTTTCATCCAATTCCTTAATCAGAGCGACTTCATCACAGTGAGGAAATTTTATGCATTTCATACAGTCATTCCAGATTTTCTGCGGCAGTTCTGATTTGTCAACTACAGTAAATCCTTTTTTCTTAAAAAACTCCGGTTCATAGGTTAAAGCGAAAACCTTTTTTATTTCAATTTTTCTTGCATCTGAAAGACATTTTTTTATAAGTTTTGAACCGATTCCCTTTCCAACAGCCTTTTTCTTAACAGCTAAAGAGCATATCTCTCCAAGATTACTCCAGAAAACTTTCAGGTTGCAGACACCAAGGATTTCATTCCCTTTCTCATACACTAAAAATCCCCTGATGCTTTCACATATTTCACTCAAAGAGCGGGGAATCATCTTCCCCTTTTTGGCATAAAAGTTGATTATTTCCTGTATTGTAGGAACATCGCTTATCCTTGCGCTCCTGATTTTCCCTTCAACCCTCTTTCCCATAATCTGTTTCCTTCAAATTTATTTAAAATGAAACTAATTTATGTATCAAGCCTTGTCAATTAAAAATAATTCTGTTGATTTGATTTCAATAAATATGGTAACAATTTCAAAAAAGGTCGGCAAGCCTGCTTAATAAATGAAAAAATTGCAGGAATCGAATGAATGAAAAATTCCAATAAGTCTGCAGAAGGCATTAAAATTGTTTGCAGCAACAGAAAAGCATCACATGATTACCATATCATTGAAAAAATTGAAGCAGGCATAGTCTTAGCTGGAACAGAGGTAAAATCGCTGAGGGAAGGCAAGGCTAATCTGAAAGACAGCTATGCGCTGATAAAAGATGAAGAAATATACCTTTTGAACTGTCACATAAGCCCTTATTCTCCGGGGGCAAGGGAAAATCCTCCTCCAGCAAGGGCAAGGAAACTCCTTCTGCACAAAAAAGAGATACAGAGGCTGATAGGAAAAACCCGTGAAAAAGGATTCACTTTGGTTCCATTAAAGATTTATTTTAAAAAAGCACACGCCAAGGTTGAATTAGCGCTTGTAAAAGGGAAAAAGCTTTATGATAAAAGAAGGGCTTTAAAGGAAAAAGAATCAAAGCGTGAACTTGAAAGAGCAATGAAAAACAGATGACAAAAAGTAAATATAAAATATATTTTTCTGTTTTATTCTTCCTGATTTTCTCAGATTTGCTGTCTATTGAAGCGCTCTCAGTTCTAAAGGAGACTCAGGCAATCTCTCCTGCGGTTTCCAAAAAAAAGCTGGTAGCCATTGACCCGGGGCACGGAGGAAAAGACATTGGGTGTAAAAGCCCCAATGGTCTGACAGAAAAAGAAATTACCCTTAAGCTGGCTTTAATGGTTAAGGATATTCTTTCCAAAAACCCGGTTATGGATGTCTTCCTCGCAAGAAGCGAAGACATTGACCTGTCATCTGAAAAACGGGTATCTTTGGCAAACTCAAAAGGAGCTGATATTTTTTTAAGTCTCCACATAAACGCTTCATTTGATAAAAATCAAAAAGGAATTGAAATATACTATTACTCTGAGGATAATTTAGGTTTTTCCTATTCTCAATCTCAGACCCAGAGTTTAAACCCGGAAGCCAGTGATGAAGAAAATAAATCTCTGATTTTACCGTGGAACGAAGCGCAGAATATTTTTATACCAAAAAGTTTTGAAGCTGCATCCTTTCTTGAAGAAAGTTTTAAAAGTTCTCAGGAGATAGCATTCAGGTCAGTCAATCCCGCGCCGCTTCTTGTTCTGACAGGGACAGCAATGCCTGCTGTTCTCATAGAAGCTGGCTTCATCACTAACACTGAAGAAGAAACCGCTTTGTCAAGAGATGGATATCTAAAAGTTCTTGCTATAAAGATTGTAGAAGGAATAACAAAATATTTTGAGGATAATGGGTAGAAATGTCAAGCCCTGTAAAAAAATATAATTATCATTTGCGCAAGCTAACAGCCTTTACACTCTCAATCATTCTCTTTCTTTCATTATATCCGGGCTGTAGCAAAAAATCTTCAACAGAAAAAAAAACCCGTAGCGATGCAAATTCTGAAAATGAACCAAAAGAAAAAAAAGAAATGGTAGTTAAAGTTTTTTTCCTTAACGGGTCAGAGCTTGCTTATGAAGAAAAGACAATATTTTTCAACAGCGGGAAACCCTCTGAAAAGATAAATGAGGCATTAAATGCTCTTATTGAGGGTCCAAAACAAGGGATGACTCCGACTCTGTCAAACAAGATAAAGCTTCTGAATGCCTTTTTTGATGAAGACGGAACTGCTTATCTCAATTTCTCAAAGGATATTATAAAAAACAATCCCGGAGGAACTTTTGCAGAACTTTCAGCAATCAACTCCATAGTCCATACCCTTGTTGAAAATTTTGAGGAAATAACTGCTGTTCAGATTTTAATCAACGGAGAAGAAGTAAACACGCTATGGGGACACATAGATACCTCAAAGCCTTTTAAACTCAAAGAATTTTCTGAAGCATCTCTCAGGAAATAATGAGGAAAAATGAGCGCTAAGGATAGGAAAAAACCTATAGGAGTTTTTGACTCAGGAATTGGAGGGCTTACAGTCCTTAAACAGATAATGAGACTTTTGCCGAATGAAAATACTATTTATCTTGGGGACACAGCAAGAGTGCCTTATGGCACTAAGTCACAGGAAACAGTAAAAAAATATTCTTTTCAGAATATCCACTTCCTGCTTGAAAAAGGGGTAAAACTGCTGGTAATAGCCTGCAATACTGCCACTGCTTACAGTCTTGACACAGCCAGAGAAACTTTTAAAATTCCAATAATAGGAGTTATTGAGCCTGGCGCAATGGCAGCAGTAAGGGAAAGCAGTATTAAAAGAGTTGGTGTGATAGGAACACGAGGAACCATTGAAAGCTCTGTTTACAGAAAGGCAATCATGTCCCTTAACCCGGAATTTAGCGTGTTTGAAAAACCATGCCCCCTGTTTGTATCGCTTGCCGAGGAAGGACTAATCCATGACAATATAACTTTTATGATAGCTGACAAATATCTTGCATCTTTTAAAAGCAAAAGAATTGATACACTTGTGCTTGGGTGCACCCACTATCCTTTGCTCAAAAACATAATTCAGAAATCAATGGGAAAATCTGTAAATCTCATAGACTCAAGCATTGAAACAGCAAAGGTGGTAAAAGATATTCTAAAGAAAAACACTCTGGAGAATAAAGTTGCAACCAAACCTTATCACCGATTCTTTGTAACTGACACTTCATCCCATTTTTTAAAAACTGCAAAGCTCTTCCTCGGAAAAGAAATAGAGCATTTTGTTCAGGTAGATTTGTAGAGAGTGGAGAAAAAATGTAACAAGGGTGGGGGCAAGACAATGCCTGTCTAAAAGTAGGGGCAGACACCTGCCTGCCGGCAGGCAGGTGTCTGCTCAGAGAAAGAGGAGACAATCGTGAGACACGATGGACGCAAATATGACGAGATGAGAAAGGTAGAAATCAAAAGAAGGTTTTTAAAGAATCCTTCAGGCTCTGTGCTTATTTCCCTCGGAGAAACAAAAGTCCTCTGCACAGCAACAGTTGAAGAAAAAGTGCCGCAGTTTCTGGAAAATACAGGTACAGGATGGATAACAGCAGAGTATTCCCTTCTCCCGGGTTCAACACACACAAGGACAAGGCGTGAGGCTTCTGCAGGCAAAATCAGCGGAAGAACTCATGAGATACAGAGGCTGATTGGAAGGTCACTCCGTTCAATTGCAGACCTATCGCTCCTTGGAGAAAGGACAATATGGATTGACTGCGATGTGCTGCAGGCAGATGGCGGAACAAGGACAGCCTCAATAACAGGTGCCTATGTAGCGCTTGCTGATGCAATAGAGACATTGCTTTTAAAAAAAGCAATAAGCAGAAATCCTATAAAAGACCAGGTTGCCGGAATAAGTGTTGGTATAGTAAAAGGCAAAAAATGTCTGGATTTAAATTACAAGGAAGATTCAAATGCAGATGTTGACATGAATGTAATAATGACTCGGAGCGGAAAACTTGTTGAAGTTCAAGCAACCGCTGAAAAAAATGCTTTTTCCAAAAATGACCTTGATGACCTTTTGTCTTTAGCACGCAAGGGAATTTTTAATCTCTTTGATGCTCAGAAAAAAGCATTGAGTAAATAGTTGATAAAGTTTCAAAAATGGTTCAGAGTTTTATAAATTATCTAAAAACTCCTTAACTCATAACTCTGTAACTACCTAAAAACTTCTTGACAATAATTCTGTTTCAACTGAATATTTTCAGGCTATGAAATACGAACCAAAAAGCATAGAAGATAAATGGCAGAAAATTTGGGAAGAGGAAAAACTCTTTGCGGCAAAACCTGATAAAACCAGAAAAAAATATTATGTCCTTGAAATGTTCCCCTACCCTTCGGGGAAAATCCACATGGGGCATGTGAGAAACTACGTAATTGGTGATGTGGTTGCAAGGTACAAGTGGAAAAAGGGGTACAATGTCCTCCATCCCATGGGATGGGATTCCTTCGGACTTCCTGCAGAAAATGCAGCAATAAAACATAAGATTCATCCGGCAAAATGGACTGAAGAAAATATAAGTTACATGAGAAAACAGCTCAAAAGCCTTGGATTGAGCTATGACTGGGACAGAGAGATTTCAACATGCAGAGAAGATTACTATAAATGGTGTCAGTGGTTTTTCCTTAAGTTTTATGAGAGAGGGCTTGCATACCAGAAGGAATCTCTGGTGAACTGGTGTGATTCCTGCACAACCGTGCTTGCAAATGAGCAGGTAGAAGACGGAAAATGCTGGAGATGTGAAACCGAAGTGACCCAGAAGGAAATGAAACAGTGGTTCTTCAAAATTACCCACTACGCTGAAGAACTTCTTTCAGAACTTGATAACCTTAAAGGCTGGCCTGAAAGAGTCCTCATTATGCAGAAAAACTGGATAGGGAAAAGCTATGGCGCTGAAATAATATTCCCTGTTGCTGATTCAAACCTTTCAGTCACAGTTTTCACTACAAGGCAGGACACAGTCTTTGGCGCCACATTTATGAGCATTGCGCCTGAAAACCCGGTTGTGAAAGAGCTTGTCAAAGGAACAGAGTATGAAAAACCTGTCAGCGATTTCATAGAGCAGGTTAAAAAACAGAGCAAAATCACAAGAACTGATATAACAAAAGAAAAAGAAGGAATTTTTACAGGAAGGTACTGCATAAATCCCTTGACCGGCTGGAAGATGCCAATATTTGTGGCAAATTTTGTGTTAATGGATTACGGAACTGGCGCAGTTATGGCTGTTCCTGCCCACGACCAGAGGGATTTTGATTTTGCAAAAAAATATAACCTTCCAATTAAAGTCGTTATCCAGCCCCCTGACAAGAGGCTTGATTCAGACACTTTGGAAGAAGCCTATACTGAGGAAGGTATTCTGGCAGATTCCGGAAAATTTTCAGGAATGAAAAATACTGAAGCAATGGGTTTGCTTATAGAATATTTTGAGAAAAAAGGTGTAGGGGAAAAAAGAGTGAACTACAGGCTCAAGGACTGGGGAATCTCTAGGCAGAGATATTGGGGAGCCCCGATTCCAATAATCTATTGCAACTCATGCGGAACTGTCCCTGTTGCGGAAAAAGATCTGCCAGTGCTTCTTCCAATGGACCTGAACTTCGATATCATTGGAGATTCACCTCTTAAAAAAAGCAATGAGTTTCTGAACACAACCTGCCCAAGATGCAGGGGTATAGCAAAACGGGAAACAGATACAATGGATACATTTGTTGATTCATCCTGGTATTTTTCAAGATATTGTACTCCTGACAGTGAAAGCCTGCCGCTTGAAAAACAGGATTTGAATTACTGGATGCCTGTTGACCAGTACATAGGCGGCATTGAGCACGCAGTACTCCATCTTCTCTATGCAAGATTTTTCACCAAAGTTACAAGAGACTTAGGGTTTTTAGATAAAGGCGAACCCTTCATAAATCTTTTGACTCAGGGAATGGTCATAAAAGATGGGGCAAAGATGTCAAAATCAAAGGGGAATGTTGTTGACCCTGATGACCTTATAAAAAAATACGGTTCTGATACAGTAAGGCTCTTTTGCCTCTTTGCTTCCCCTCCTGAAAAGGACCTTGACTGGAGCGATGAGGGAGTTGACGGGGCTTTCAGGTTTTTGAACAGGGTATGGAGACTGGTTGAGCAGGAAGGGAAAAGCTTGCCTCTGTCTGAAAAAAAAATTCTGCCGGAAACAGACAAACTCTCTGATAGCGCCAAGCATATCCTGAAGAAATGCCATAAAACCATAAAAAAAGTATCTGTTGACATTGAAGACAGGTTCCACTTCAATACTGCAATTGCGGCAATAATGGAACTTGTTAACTCAATCTATCTGATAGATGAGAAAGAGCTTGCAGGGAATGATGGACTGAAAAATTCATATATTTTTGCCATTGAAACTGTGCTCTTGCTTCTTTCTCCGTTTGCGCCCCATATCTGCGAAGAGCTTTGGCAAAGGCTTGGAAAATCAGGAAGTGTATTTGAACAACCATGGCTCTGTTATGATGAAAAAATGCTGACAGAAGAAAATGTAACCATCGTAATACAGATTAATGGAAAGGTGCGTGGGAAAATAACAGTTTCTGTTTCAGCTTCTGAAGAAGAAATAAAAGAGGCTGCAGTTAATAATGAAAAAATTAAGGAATTTCTCAAAAACAAGAAAGTTGTAAAATCGATTCTGGTTCCAAAAAAGCTGATAAACATTGTAGTTGAATGATATAGAAGACTTAGGGTATAAGGTATTGAGTCATTGCAAGCAGCATAAGCAACAAAACAATCTTCCTTTTCTCCCCCTTTAGAAAAGGGGGAATAGAGGGGAATTTGAGATTGCTTCGCTATCGCTCGCAATGACAAATCTGGAGAAACATTTTTAAGATGCGAGCAATAATAATTTCTATAAGTATTCTTTCCTTATTTCTTTTTTCTTCCTGTTATTATCTGGTTGGTTCTGGCAGTTCAGAGGCAGGTAAGGAAATAGAAAGCCTTGCAATACCTGTTTTGAAAAATAAGACAGACGTTCCGGGAATTGAGATAACAATAACAGATGCAATGATAAAGGAATTCACAGCCTTTTCACCTAAAATGATTACTGATACTGAACACGCAAAAGCAATAATACATGGTAATGTTGTCTTTTATAATCTTGAAACAGTAACTGCTGATACAAGGGACAAAGTGTTTGAATACAGGCTAAGGATAAAGCTTGAAATAACCTTAAAGGATATTGATGAAAGCAATATCCTCTATCAGAACAAAGATTTTGAATGGTTCATTGACTTTAAAGTACCAAGAGATTCAATCTCAAGAAAAAGAGAGGAAGAGTACGCCTGTGCAAGGCTTGCACAAAAACTTTCCAAAAAACTTGTAGGCGAGATTTTTGAAGGATTTTAGAATTAAATCCTTAAATCTTACGGACTTGCAAGCTTTCCGCCTAAAGCATCAGCTTTTGACAGCAGCTTCTTTTTGTCTATTCAGCAGAGCATTAATCCTTCTTGTAATCCTTGAAATCTTTCTTGATGCAGTGTTCTTATGAAAAACCCTTTTTGCTGCTGCTTTATCAATAACCGGTATTGCCTTTTTCAGCAAGGCTTTTGCATTTTCTGAATCATTTGCTTCAACCGCAGACAGAATCTTTTTTACTGCAGTTTTTACACCGGATTTTACCATCCTGTTTCTTGTATTTCTTCTTATGCCCTGTCTGATTCTTTTTTCTGCTGACTTTGTATTTGCCAAATTCCCGTCTCCTTAAAGATTAAAAAATTTTGAGCATTTTCAATTACCACAAGGATTTATCTGCTGTCAAGAGAATTAACCTCTTTTTCAGCTTTTTTCATAAGCTCTCTCTTTCCCCTGAACTCCCTGACTGCCATAAGATGCTCAGTATAACTCTTTGAAAATTTGTGATACCCTTCATTTGTGGAAACAAAATAAAGGTAATTTTCTCTGGCAGGATACATGGCTGCAAGGATTGCTTCCTTTCCCGGGTTTGCAATTGGACCCGGAGGCAACCCTCTGTATTTGTATGTATTATACGGTGAATCAATCTGTAACGAACTGTTTTTAAGAACTCCGTCAAAGCTGTCTTCAATCACATAAATAATTGTGGGGTCGCATTGGAGAGGCATATTTTTTCTTAACCTGTTGTGCAGCACAGCAGAAACAAGCCCTTTTTCTTCCGCAGATTTTGCCTCTTTTTCAACGATTGAAGCAAGAATTACAACTTCATGTATGCTTAATTTCATCTCATCAGTTTTCCTTTTGAAAGCGTCAGTAAAAACCTCATGAAAACGGCTTACCATTTTTGTAAGAATAAACCCCTCGCCACTTCCTTTGGTAAACTCATATGTATCAGGGAAAAGATACCCCTCAAGAGATAATGCGCCTATACCAAGTGATTTTATGAATTCCCTGTCATGGGCAAGTTTTAAAAATTTTTTCTTGTCAATAAGCTGCTCTTTAAGGAGAAGTTTCGCAATCTGGTTTAAGGTAAATCCCTCAGGAATAGTAACATAATGCTTCCTGTATGCCCCTTTCTCAAGGGTCTGATAAATCTCAAGCGGCGCCATAGTAGCTCTGAGTTCATATTCTCCTGCCTTAATCACAGGAGATTTGCTGTTAATCCTGCACATCAGGGTAAAAAACATTGGGTGTGAAATGATTTCCTCTTTTACAAGAATATAGGCTGCCTCCTTTATTCCCGTGCCTTTGGGAATCTCAATTACCTTTGTTCTCTGGTCATTGTTAAGAGGAGTATAAGGATAATCCCACAACACTCTGACAAAAGTAAAAACCGCAAGTATAAGAAAGACTAAAACAAGTGCTATATATTTTCCCAAAACCAGGGCTCTCCTTTAAAAGAATTACATAGATTAAAGACAGATTACACAGATTATCTTATCTATTTAGTTATAAGTTATAAGTCACAGGTTATAAGTTTTTTTTGAATCCAGATATCCCTGAAGTATCAAAACTGCTGAAAGCCTGTCTCTCATTTGCTTTCTTTTTTCCCTTCTTATCCCTTTTTCAATAAGAACTCTTTCAGCCTCTTTTGATGTAAACCTTTCATCCCATGGGTTCATTTGAATATCTATAGATTTTTTAAGGTGCTCTATGAATTTTAATGTTTTTTCTCCCTGCTCTCCTATCCCGCCGTAAAGGTTCTTAGGAATCCCGTAAACAATCTCCTTTACTTCATGCTTATCTATGAGTTCTTTTAACTTTCTTGAATCCTCTTCTATCCTTGTCCTCTTTATGGTTTCAAGCCCTGAGGCAATAATTCCTGATTCATCACTTAAAGCCACACCTATAAACCTGTCCCCAATATCAAGTCCAAGAATTCTCATGTTTTCAAGAATTAGCAAAGAAACCCAAATTTATCAAGGAATTTGAATTGACAAACCCCCTCTCAGCTTCTAATATAAAATTCTAAGCTTGGTGAAAAACTATGCTTGAAATTAGCAAAACCTGTAGAAATAGACCTTTAGGTCTATTATTAAAACTATATGGAACTACCTATAAAATTTGACAATAAAAAGCTTAATCATCTGGTCAAAAAATACAATATTTCCTTAATTGTTTTATTTGGCTCTTATACAAAAGGAATCAGAAATAAAAATAGCGATATTGATATTGGTATTTATTTAAAAAATCTTATTAATGATAGTAAAGAGTTTCAGCTTTTGACTGATCTTATAAAAATATTTAAAAATGATTCTTTAGATGTGGCTATATTAAATTATGCATCACCTTTGCTTTTATTTGAAGTAGCAAAAAAAGGTAAGCTAATTGCTGAGAGAAAAAAAGGTGATTTTTTAAAGTTTAAGATTATGGCATTTAAAAAATACTGGGAAACAAAAAAATTCCGCACTTTAAGAAAAACCTTCCTCAACAATACAATTTCAAGGAGCTAAGATTGATTGCTTCCAGTGATTTAGGAGTCATAACTGAAAAATTGATTCTATTGAGACAATACCTTGGAGAACTTTCAGAAATTAAAGATATAACCTTCAATTACTACATGGGAAATAAAATTGTTAAAAGAGGAGCAGAAAGACTCCTTCAGCTCTTGGTGGAAGTTGCAAGCGATATAAATGGAGCTCTCCTAACAATGGGGGATAAAACTCCCCCAGAAAGTTATTACGAGTCATTTATCAAGGCAGGCAAGGCTGGATTAATACCGGATCAGTTGGCTAAAAGGCTTGCTCCAAGTTCTGGGCTTCGAAATAGAATAGTTCATGAATATGGTGAATATAAAGATAGCATTGTTTATAAAAATATTAAAAGTATACACAAAAATTATAGCGATTATTTAAGATCCATAAACAATTATCTTCAGAAAAAGAAAATATAAAAGCAAATCTTCCTCAGAATCTCTAACTCAACTAAATATTTATGAAAGATAAAGAGTTATCTCCTGAAAACCAGTTAATCCTGAATTGTGCCACAACGGCTATGGATGAAAATGTTTGTGCATCAAACCTTGATATGATAAAAAAAGGCTTGAACTGGGAGCATATCTATGAAACAGCAAAAAACCACAATGTCGCCCCCCTGATGTATCCAAACCTGAAGGAACTCAACAACAACCATCCAATACCTCAGAATATCCTTTTCAAGTTCAGAAAATCCTATCACAGCAACGGCATTCGCAACACAAGGCTCTATAACGAGCTTGCAATATTGCTAAAAGAGTTCAAAGAAAATGGAATTGAGGTAATGTTTATTAAAGGCGCTGCCCTTGCAATTCTTGTTTACAAAAACATCGCCCTCCGTCCAATGAGTGATGTGGATATTTTGATTAAAAAAGAGGATGCTGAAAAGGTTGAAGAGATTTTAGTTAAGAATGGTTATAAAGAAGATATCCCTTTGCGAAGAAAATATTTTTCTGAACTTTTTCCCTATTTGTCTCCCTATGTAAAAACAAATATCTTAACCGTAGAAATTAAATGGGGACTCTTTGGCTACTGGCCAAATGGGTTTAAACCTGGCTTTAATGATTTTTCCAAAAGTTCAAAATTTATTATAATAAATAATTTAACAGTTCTAATTCCTTCAATAGAAAATATGGTAGAATTAGTTTGGCGTCATGCTAAAAAACATAAAATCGTTGGCGAGCAACAATTACTGTCGTATTGTGATTTAGCTGAGCTTGAGAGGAGCTACGGGAAGGAGATTAAGCATAAGTTTAAATATATTCTTACTCCTGAAGAAATTTTAGAGGATGAGAAAAATAATTCTAAGGATTTATATTTTATCCCAGGCGTATATGACAGGATTAAATCAATAAATGGGATATATAATAAATTACTTTATATTTTTGGATCTCTCTTCCCAAATAGAGAATTTATAATTAAGCGTTATAAGATAAGGAATAAAAAATCAGTTTATTTATATTTTTTATTAAGGCCTTCTATATTAATTTTAAACATGCTAAAAAGCCTTTTATTTAAAATAAAAAAATCCCTTTTTTAACTATGATGCATAAACTTTTCTTGAGAAAACTATACTAACCAATAACTTACCCATTCTGCAAATCTTTGGTGTAAAGAATAGAACAATTATTTTCTAAATTGGAGAAGTGGTTCGTCATAGCATTTTATGATTTGCTTTTTACTTGCTTAAACATTGCTATTAAAACATGTCCCAAGAACATAGGTGATGAAACAAAATTTCGTTTCCACAATCGCCAAGGCTCTAGCATTAACCTTGGTAACCATTCTAATCCAAGATGTTGTAACCATACAGGTGCTCGCTTTTTTGTACCAGCAAAATAATCGAATGCTGCTCCAACTGCACCAATAAATGAAACGTTAAGCTTATCTTTATTATGATATATCCATTTTTCCTGTTTTGGAGCAGTCATGCCCACCCAAAGCACATCAGGTTTTGCATTGTTGATTGCCTCAATCATAAAGCTATTATCTTCTTTGCTAAAGTCTTCCTTAAAAGGGGGAGAATATGTCCCTGCAATTTTTATGTTTGGAAAAACAACCTTCATCCTATCTTTTATTTTTTCAAGAGTTTTCTCTGTTGAACCAAGAAAAAAATAACTATATTTTCTTTTTTTATTCAAAACATTACTGAGACCTATAAAAACATCACTTCCTGTAATCCGATCATAAATATTCCCTCCTAATATTTTTGAAGCGATCACAATCCCAACTCCATCTGGTGTTACAAGGTCAGCATTTTCTATTGCCGCACTAAAATCAGAGTCATTTCTTGCAAGTTCCAATGAATGCGGATTAGCACAAATAAAATACTTGTGCTTTTCTATGTTTTCAAGCCATCTAAGAATTGTAGAAATGCATTCTGTTTTCGATAGCGTGGTAATATTATAATCAAGTATTGACTCATGTGTTTTCATTTTTTCTCTCTATCTATTATTTTCAATTGCTTTTTGATAAATGCCTATTAATATTTCAAAATTTTTCTCAAATGTATATTTCGCCTCAAACTCTGCACGAGCATTCTTACCCATCTCTATAGATGCATTAGTATTGTCTAACATCCATTTTATCTTTAAAGCAAGGTCATCAGGATTACCTGGTTCAAAAAAAAGTCCAGTTTTTCCATCCTCTACAATTTCCTCCATTACACCAAGTCGTGAGGCAATAATAGGCTTACCACATGCAAAAGCTTCAATAACTGGTTTGCCAAAAGTCTCATAACATTCTGAAGTAAAAAATAAAAACATAGAATTCTTTATATTTTCTATAACTTCTTCCCAAGGAAGATAACCACATATTTTAACATTTTCCAATTTATGTTTAATAATAAATTCTTCTATATCCTTTTTCAAAGAACCATCTCCTATTATTTTCAATACAATACCTTTTGAATCTATTTTCTTCCATGATTTCAATAGTGTCATTACTCCTTTTTCAGAAGTAAGTCTTCCAACAAAAAGTACAAATTTTTTAAAATTAAAATGAGGTTCTAAATTATTTTTGATAAAATTTGGTTTTACAAATATTTTCTCCGCTGGCAGGCTAGCCTTTATAAATTTTGATTTAGAAAACTCTGTTAAAATAATGAATGCATCTATTTTGGTATTCCATGTTCCTATAATTCTATGAAGATATTCCATAAAAGCCATCACTAGTGAAGAAGTTCTAGAATTTCTATAACAACCATTTAGAAAGGCATTATAAGGTATTCTCCCTATACAATCCTCACATGTCTTACCATTTCTGAAAAGAAGACCATTCACACAAAATATTCTATAGTTGTGTAAAGTTTGAACTACAGGAATTCCAGCATCTTTACAGGCATAATAGGCCGATGGTGAGATTGTGTAAAAAATGTTATGAAAATGACATAAATCTGGTTTTTCTTTTTTTATTATAGACTTAAGTTCTTTATAACTCTTTAAAGACCATACAATATTGATTGGTAATTGTAATTTATTTTTAAACCTATAAGATAAAATTTCGTCATTATATTTTGTATATGTTATTACTTCTATCCCTTTTTTTTTCAAAAGTTCTAATTCATCTTTAAAGACAATATCTTCACCGCTTGGAGCTGTGGAAATATAGAAATTATGCACAAACAGTATTTTCATTTGTTGACCTTTTCACAAATGTTTTGGAATACAAATTTTTTCTATATTTTGCAAAATATGTAAAATAAGTATACAGAACACCCAAATAATACCAGAATACCACACTAGTTGCTCGACTGTCGAGCGTAGGATTAAACAATGAATCAAAAATTATAAGCATCAAAATAAGTATCACAATATTGAGAGAAACATTTTTTTTGCCATTGCTTTTTTCTATGCTCTTGTTCAAAAAATGAATCTTGAATATTCCATAAACAATTGTAAGATATGCTATCATAAGAAGCATACCACCTTGTAATAAAAACGAAATAATTTGACTTTCACTGCCAGGGTTTAAACCGCCGAGGGAGGCAGCACTGGTATAAGCTCCCAAACCATCACCTTGAAAAAGGTGTTCTGGAATCATTTCACCCCAGAACATAACCCTTGCCCCTAACGACGCTGAAAAAAGCATTCTGCGCAAATAGCTGCTTTTTACCCCACCCATCATAAACTCATCTAGTTCATTTAATAAAACAGGATTAAAATATATAAGAAAAAATATGCACAAAATGACACCCGTCAACACCATCAAACGTTTTTTGTTTATAATATACTTTATTACAATAATTGCTATCATTAATCCCACCAATGACCCTCTCGAACCTACCAGTATAAGTGCTCCTATCAAACAAACATATATTATCCATTTAATAGGCACTTTGAGAAATGTACCGTTGTAGTAATATACGAAAAATATCCCAATAATAAAATATATCGCCGCTTCCCTGAGACCAGAAAAAATCGATATATATCTGTAAACACCCATATCAGCAAAATAGTTACCTCCTATAGTTGCATAACCACTACTTAGCCATGCCTTCTCAAAAGAGAAATAATTGTTCACCCGCTGAAGAAAAATATAAACAGTCCCAATAATAACAACTAAAAATATAAAATTGGAAAATTTATCTTTAAAAAAATCATAGTCATAATTGTTTTTCAGGACTGTTTCTTTACCAAAAAAGTAGAAAAAAATATAAATTACAAATATCTTAATATAAGCTATTGAAACCAATACATTTGACAGAAAAATTACGCCTGAAACAAATAATGAAAATAAAAAAAAGAATATTTTCTTATTTATAAAAAACAGGTGTTTACTTTTACATATTATATAAAACAGCAAGAAAAAATCTGGAATTAGAAGCAAAGTATTATATAGAATACCCGGATCGCCACCAATAAACAAAAACCTTTTAAAGAAATTTGACAATATTATTAATGCCGCAAGGAAAATCAAATAGCTTCTAAAAAGAATGCCAAATAAAGATGCAATAGACATATACAAACTAAAAATCAAAAAAAACATTGGAGTGCCCCCCATCGGTTAGACACAAAGAACCTCTGAGGATAGTAGGGTTTGACGAGTTCTATTTTTTATCTTTGCCACCAAGGATTCGTATTCATTTGGTGGTTGGTGGACAATCTCCCAAGGCTGAATACAGCATCTTCTCATTGTACACTTCTTCGATAAAATAGGGAATGCGTTCCTTCACATCCTCAAAGGTTCTGTAGCCCCAAAAGGTATACTCCTCGTCCTTAAGGGTTTTGATAAAGCTTTCCGCAGTCCAGCTGCTTTGAGATCATCTACGTATTAACGAATGGCAATTTACATACGAGCGCCGACAACTATAAACTCTTCCATTTGTTTATCCCCCAATCCCCAATTATCACCATTATAAACATATGAACGCCGACCTTCCACCATATCGATGATTAAATTTTTAACATAATCCTTCTGTGTATAAACAATATTGGCTTTATCCAAATAGCTTTTTGATGGGATAAACTTACACCCCACTCCAGCCAAAATCTCCACTAAATGGTATGGTAGTTTTAACTTATTAAGAACTTTTTTCAAAAACACATATGAAGGCTTTTTCCATTTTGAATCATGATCAATATGATACAAACTTAAAGGCTTCTTAAAAACATACTGCTTTGCGCCTGATAAATGTGCCATGTATAGGAGCAGATCATCTGCTCCAGGGCTTATCCCTTCAGGAAAACCATGGATTAAATGCCACCTCTCCCTAGAAAACAGCATAAAATCACCTGGAGCCTTGTCATGAAGAATGGGAATTTTTCTCTTTAACAAAAATTCAAATGGACCTGGAGTATACATATCAATAATGTTTTGTTCACAGTATTTTAACTGCTCATCAATCGTTGTGATATCTAAAACCCTTCTATTCACATCACATCGATCTATACGATACATTTTATCTTTTTCGAGTTTTTTGTTCGCAAAAAAATCAACTAGTTCTTCTGACAATAAAATGTCTATTACCGTAGACAGTATAAACTCACCTCTTGCCCTTCTGATTCCAACATTCCATGGAGTCAAATCGCGAATACTATAATCTTCAGACCAGTCATAGTTCCCAACTGTAGATGAAGGAACAACAACTGTGCGAACCCTACAATAACCTAATTTAGAAGGCCATGAATATATATCCTTTATTAAGGGCCTACCATTAGGAGGAATCCATTCTACAAGTATCAATTCAGATGATATTTTCTTTCTCTCCATTTGAGAAATAATGCCATCTATGCACACCTGCATCCTACGATACATATTAGCACTATGATTGTCGTTTCTAGATACAATTACGATACTTAAATAAGGATTGTCCTGTAATTGATTCTTTTCCGCTCCATGCATAAATTCACTTCTTACATATAGAATGTGTTTCTAAAAAATCTTTTGCTTGTTTATACCTTTTTGGGGTGCCTATATCAATCAATCTCTCTCTGGTATAAAAACCATAGATACACTGCCCTACAAGTTTAGGGAAAATATCATTTTCAAGCGAACACTTTATACCTGAAGGTATTGCAGATAGAATACTCCTGTCAAAGAGATAAATGCCAGCACTAACCAGCTTCCCGCTGCCGTCCATTTTTTCATTAAATTTGACAATTCTACCCAAATCATCAAGAACTATAGATCCAAAATCTCTCGCGTTTTGAATTTCGGTAACCACTATGGATAAATGGGACTTCTTTTTTATATGAAAATCAACAAAATTTGCCAGATCAACATGACAAAAGGAGTCTCCATTTATAATCAAAAATGGACTAGATCTTATAAATTTATCAGCATTTTTTATTGCACCCGCAGTACCAAGAGGTGTCTTTTCTTCTGAAAAAACCAATTCAAATGAATGCTCTTTATCATTGTAATAATCTTTTACATAATCTGTCATATAGCCGGTGCAAAGGATGAAACGCTTAAAACCATAGGAGGATATATATTCAACTAATATATCAAGTAAAGGTCTGCCATTAATCTCAGCCATCGGTTTAGGTCTATCGTTTACAACTTTTTTTAAACGTGTACCCTCACCACCAATTAAAATCAAAGCGTCAATGTCTTTCATGTGTAAATTAATAGAAATCTTGTGTGGAATATAAAACCACTTGGCTCCCTAACTTTTCAAAACCTAAAGGAACATATATAAGATTTTTTAATTTTTCCTTTATATGGTTGTGATATTCAGGCTTGGCAAATAAAAGTATAAAACCACCGCCTCCAGCACCAAGCAGTTTACCACCTAAGGCACCTGCTTTTATTGAAACCTCATAAATTTCATCTATCCTGCCGTTAGTTATTAAACTGGTAAGATTTTTCTTTATAATCCATGATTCATGAAGTAGTTTGCCAAAATCAGTGAGATCATTTGAATCACGGTCAAGAATACTAATGGCTTCACCCACCATTTGCTTCATTGCACTTAATTCAGATATTTTGTTGTTGAGTTGTTTTATCTGTTCGACAGCAATGTTAGATGCATTCCTTGAAAATCCAGTAAAGAATAATAGGAGATGAGATTGAAGTATATCTATTTTTTCCTGTTGAATAGTAATGGGATAAACATAAAATTCCTCTTCTCCGCCAAATTCAATTTTGTTAAAGCCCCCGAACGTCGTAGCCACCTGATCCTGTGAACCCACATTTTCTTTGATTAATTTTTGCTCCACATGAATCGCATCTGAAGCCAACTGTCTTTTGGTTATAATTTTTCCTTTTAGAGCGTAGAGCGCGTTTAGCAATCCCACAGTAAAAGATGAGCTGGAACCTATTCCTGAACGTGCAGGGACATCGCTTGTATGTACTATTTCCACGCCTCTATCAATCCCCATAAATCTCAAACACTCACGAACCGCAGGATGTTTTATTTCGTCAATACTTTGAGTCTCCTCACGTATTCTATACCTGATTAAATTTTTATAATCGAAAAAAGGTGGAAGATATCTACAACTAATGTAGCAGTATTTATTAAATGTCGTGCTAAGAACAACACCTCCATGTCCTTTATACCAACCTGGATAATCCGTCCCACCACCAAAAAATGAAATACGAAACGGCGTTCTTGTAATAATCATATAAGAAACCTCTTGTAATCAATAATTAGTTGCATCAGCTTGCCTTAAATGCCACTTCGAAAAATTATAAATATAATTGAATTCAGGTTTTAAAACCTTAACACAAAAATAAGATTCATATTCACCTTCTCTAAAACCGATTTCTTCGACCACTTTACGAACCATCGTTCCCGGAACGGCCCATGTTGTAATTTTATTTGCTCCCAGTTCTTTCAGATGCCAACATGCCCCAATAAAAAGCCTCTTTAATTTCCTGCTATCTTTCAACGAGCATTCAAAATCAACAATATCTCCGTAAGACGTCTTTGTAACAGGGTCTACGAACTTTTTTATAATTGCAAACTCACCAGTATCAATCGTGACAATTGAATATGAATACATTGGATTTAGAGCATAACGCCAAAAACGATATTTTTGCGAATCTTGAAAAATTATTATGCTATCCTGCTGCTTTTTGATCTCCGGGAAAACAGTCTTCTTTGTCACAGATTCGCATTTTGTTCCATTATTTACAATATCAGCCAAATAATCAAGAATTAATATTCGCAATGCACCGATTGTTTTAAAACCAAATGAGCGTTCACAGGGCAATTTTGCCCTCTTATTGGCAAAAATACACAATACGTCCAAATCATTGAAGTTGCCGATTGCTGCTTGCCCTAATCTAGTAAAATGGCCTTTTTCTCTCCAACGTGGTGCAATATTTAAGTGGTTTGCCTGCCCGCATATTAAATTATGCGTCAGTTTCCTTTTTTGTATCCCAAATATACCCACCAGCTCATTACCGCAAAAACCACACATCAAAACTACAGGAATCACTGTTTCAAAACATTGCCAAGTCCAAAATTCCTTTGGCCTTTTAATTTTATACATTGTACTGAGCAATGAATATATTACTGGAATATCTTCAGGTGTCGCTCGTCTGTAAATTATATTATCACTCATTTAACGAAATCACCACGCTCATCTCGCATAGACAATATAGGATTTTTGATAGGCCACCAAATGTTAAATCTTGGATCATTCCATTTGATTGTAAATTGTCTTGATGGATCATAATAATGAGACTGTTTATAATGAAAAATGGACTTTTCACTCAAACAGAGATGACCATTGCCATGTTTGGGTGGCACAAGTACCTGATGTTTATTAACATCAGACAATACAAAAGACTGCCATTTACCATAATTATTTGAAAATTCATCATAGTTGATGACCATTAAATAAAATTTGCCATGCAGACATGAAATTAGCTTCCACGTTCGGTCATCCCCATGCACGCCCTTTAATACTCCTCTTGTAGCAATCGAGATGTCATCTTCAACAAAGTCTATATCTATCCCTTTAGATTTGTACAATTCTTTACTATATATCTCAAAATATTCCCCCCTATGATCTTCAAAAAAAGTAGGTTTAATTAACAAAACACCACTTAGATATGTCTCGCACACTTCAATCATTGATTAATCTCCTCAATAAAATAATTTTTCTTGTTCAAATACTCGTTTTGATTATTCACAAACCAATCCCACGTCTCTTTCAAACCATCTCGCAGTGGCGTTGTAGGGTTATAACCAATTAATTCTTGGGCAAGAGTAATATCCATAACCCTTTTACGATATCCAGTTGGCTTAGTAGCATCAAACTCATAATTAAAATCAATAAAACTCCTCAATGCCTCAACCAATTCCCTAATGGAATAGCCTTTTCCACTACCTAAGTTGACAAAGCTTGATTTAGTTTCATAGTGTATCGCCTGTATAATACCTTCTGCAACATCCCTGCTATAAACAAAATCCCTTATGGAACTGCCGTCTCCCCATATAATTACAGGATTTTCTTTCTTGTAGATTCGGCACATGATGGAAGGAATCACCATAGCATTATCTGGATCAAAATTGTCGCCCGGTCCGTAAACATTTGAAGGTCTCACAACTGCAAAATTGTTAAGATTATACTGTACTTTATAAGCATGGACTTGAAGTTCTGCCATTCTTTTTGCCCAACCAGCAAAATCCATCGGCATACTGTCCAATTTATAATTAGACTCTTTAAAAACATCTGTGCTTGCATATGCACCGATTGAACTTGTATAGACAACTCTGCCCACTTTATTAACTCTGCATGCCTCCAAAACATTCGTGTTCATCATAACTGTTGGCACAAAATGACTTGCCAACTTATTTTCAGAAACAGCGGCTGACCCTTTAATACCTGCAAGATGAAAAACAAAGTTCATGCCTTTTGTTGCATCTTTGCAAAATTCAAAACTCGTTAGATCACCCAACACATGTTGGGCTTTGTTATTTACTTTAACTTTATCAAGAGATACTATTTTTACACATGCACCACAGTCACATAATATATTCACCACCTGCCTTCCAATCAAACCTGTTCCTCCTGTCACCAACACATTTTTACCAATAAAGCTTCCTAGTATTATATTGTCTATCACCCCATTCCTCCCTCCTAAATTTGGTTAACCCACAACTGGCATACCCATTGAACTACGCAATGTTTAACCTGCGAAATCTATCTATACTAAGCCCACTATCATCTGTGTTGCAAATAATGCCAGCTGCTGTTATGCGTGACTTTGCGGCTTGTAATCGTTCACGCATTGTCAGTTCGGTGACCTTATTAGAAAGATTGTATGACTCCATTCCATGTGTTTCCATATAACAACTTGCCAGCACATATTTAGGCTTATGCTTCAGAATAAATTCAACAGTTTCATTAATATCGTCTTTAGTTTCTCCGGGAAATCCAATAATAATATGGGTATCAAATTCTACATAACAAATCTCGTTGAGAAGTCCAAAAATTTTGTCAAGATCACTTCTGCTATACGGCCTGTTCATCAATTTCAAAATTCGATCTGATGCTGATTGAATTGGCAGATTTAGATGACGAATATTTCCTTTTGCCAAAAAATTGCTAATTTCTTCATAAAACAAAACAAAGCCCTCGGGGTTAAAATTATTTAAAGCAATCTTCAATTTAGGGTTAATTTTCAGCAAATTGTGCATCAAAGATGGAAGATTTGTTCCAATATCGCAACCATAATCACCAAGGCTATCAGATATTAAAATGATTTCATAACAACCTGTTTTTTCAACCATGCGTCGACAAGCCTCAACTATCTCATTTTCAGGAAAACTACGATAAGGAGGAAACGCCAATTTCTCAGAACAATATGTACATTTATAGTTACATCCTTCAGATACTAATATTTTTATGAATTGATCATGGAATGTTACGTCCTTGTTCGGATTCTCCTTTCTAAATTTATCTACATCTTCACAAACATTTTCTTGAATGAATACAGAACAAACATTATCGAAATTAACCACCCCGCGCCCAAAATATTCTTCCATTTTCTTTTTATCATCGCGCCAGTTAATAACGTATCCGCTAAATCCTTCTGCAAGTTCTTGTGGTACTATATCTGGCAAACAACCTGCTACTATCAATTTTGCATTATATTCATTTTGATATCGTTTAACTTCGGCTAATGAATTATCTTTATGATCTCTTCTAAAACCACAAGTCCAAAGCAAAATAACTTCACTATCTTGGGGCTTGCCTACTATTTCATGACCATTTTTAACAAGAAAAGAACGATATTGTTCCAACTCCGCCTTGCGCGTAGCACAAGCACTAAGCCATTTAATAAATACTTTCATATAAGATTATTAGTTACAAACCTTTGATACTATTTTTATAGTTGCACCGGCATTATAAAGAAACTTAAACTTCTATTATAAAATCAACATCGTTATTGGATTTATATTTATCAATAAACTTCTTTGCTAACAAATAAGTTTTGGATGGATTAGTTCTATCGTCTTCCAATAAACAATTTAAAGAATTTTCAATTGTCTTTGATTGAATAGCAGCCATCGATAAAACCAAATCTCTAATGTGTCCACTATCAGTCTTGTCAGTGTAATAACATTCAACAATCTCCAGCGCAAAATCATAAAAATATGTCAGAATTGCTGTAAGCAACAACACTTCTATATTCCTTTTAAAAAAGTTTCTATTTTTATTTGCTGGATCAAAAGGATCTTTAAAATACAATGCATCTGCAGCGGGTTCGAAACAGGCATAATGCATTAAAGAAGCGACTGGAGAAATCAACGAATGCACACCTCCTAACGCACCAATATCAATAAATCCCAATGGGCATTCAGAAAAAGAAGCGTGAAGACTAGACTGCTTAAAATAAGGATTATTTACTATAGAATTCAATAGTAACATAATCGTCTACTTCCAACATCTTAATTTTAGGAATGATAAAGTGCGCTTCTGTACCAATCAATCGTTTTTTTAAGTCCAACCCTAATAGGAGTCTCGGCCTTAAAACCAAGCATTTTCTCTATTTTTGAAGGGTCAATCAGTCTTTTAGGAATCATTGTTGGTTTTGAAGTATCATAAATAATTTCAGCATTCTTATATCCATCAATATCAATTATGATTTCGAGCAAATCTCTTAGAACATATTGATTACCGCTAGCGATGTTTATTACATCAAAATTTTCAATTTTTTCCATTGCCAATAAAAGTCCATCAATATAATCATCAATATAAATAAAATCCTTAATATCACTTCCATCACCCCAAATTTTCATTGGATTCTGTCGCTCGACTACCCTTCTAATCAAAGCTGGAAGGACGTGAGAGGTTTCCTGATCAAAATTATCGAAAGGGCCATACAAATTAGCAGGTCTTATTATTAACGTCTGCATAGGTTTTTTTATTTTTGTCGAATACATTTCACACATTATTTCGCAAAAACGTTTCATCCAACCTGCTATAAAATATTTTTCAAAAAAATTATTTGAAGTGTCTTCTTCTTTAACAGGATAATCCGTTACTGGATAAACTGTATTACTACTAATGAAAGCAAATTTTTTTACCCCGGTTTCATAAGCAGCTTCTAAAATTTGGGCATTCATTATAAGATTAGGAGTTAAAAGGAATAACGGCTTTTTTTCTATCATTGCAGCTCCAGCTGTAACAGCAGCACAATGTATAACATAATCCATGTCTTTACAGACAATAGAACAATCTTCAGATCTTCTCAAATCAACCTTTATATATTCAATACGTTTATCTTTAATGACGACGTCTTTTTTATACAGCGTAGCTCTGATATTTGCACCATGGTCAAGCAATCGTTTTATCAAATTCACGCCGGTAAATCCAGCCCCTCCAGTTACTAAAATATTTTTCTCTTTAAACATAAAAACTCCTTATTAGTTGTGTATCAGTTGTCAAATTCATAAAATACATCGACATTGTTGTAAATAATTTTCCCATATAAACTTTTAAGACGCCTTCCTTGGATTGCGTATATCGCATCGATCGGGTATTTGAAAAATCGCTTCTTGACTCTCCATTTGGCGATTTTTTTGAGAATAAAATTATCGAAAAAAATACTACAAAACAAATCGAGCGATTTGCCCCATAATGACGTATCTGTTGGTGCACTATTTAGAGTGCCGGAATAAGGGAAATAATAAAAATAAAAATATTTTACCTGATTTCTATATGATTTTTTAAACCACGGGGCTTTAAATTTTCTCAAAGTATGATCAGACCACGCCTCAAGACTTTCGGGTTCTTTAAATCCATGTTTAATAGCCTCCCCATAAAGACTGGTGGAGGGATAAGGGGTATAATAAAAAAGTCGAAAATCGAAATCAGGATTAATCTCTCTGCACTTCAATATCATGTCCATGGTTTCGAAGACTTCAGATTCAGGTACTCCGTGGACACCAACCATTGAAGAGAAGGATGCCCTGATGCCAATTTTCTTCATCTTATTTACAAATTCATACGTTTGTTCAACCGTTGCTTTTTTATTCAATCTTTCAAGAGTTAAATTTGATCCAGATTCAGCCCCGATGTATAGTTGTTTACAACCTGATTTTTTTACCAACTTTAAGGTTTCATCATCATATTTTGCAAGAATAAGATTAACACTAACACCTGCGTCCCATGAAATTTTGTAGGGTCTTTTATTCAATTCCTCGCAAAATTGTACAACTCTTTTCCTTGAAACAAAGAAATTATCATCATCTATTGTTATTCCGGTAATCTTGTATTTCGATACCAAAAACTCGATTTCTTCCAATATATTATCCATGTTTCTAAAGAAAATGTGCCTTTTGTAAACACTGGCAACTTCACAAAAAGCACAATTGTTAGGACAACCTAAACTCGTAATTATGCCTATCGATCTATCAGATCTATCAGCAAAAGGCTTTTTATAAATATATTTCTCAACATCAACAGCCTCAAAAGGCATTTTAACCTCTTCAATTAAAGACAATAGTTCTCTGCAAGGATTGTGGTATATCTTTCCTTGCTTCTTGAAAGAGATTCCTTTTATGTTTGACAAATCTCTATCACAGGAAAGTGCAACAGCCAGTTCTTTTAAAGTGACTTCTCCTTGTCCTCTGACTACAATATCTACAAACGGATGTCGAAGTGTTTGTTCGGGCATGCTGGTTGGATGCCACCCTCCCCAAACAATTGGAACTTCTGGATGGAATTCTTTTATTTTTTTTGAAATTTCAAGTCCTCCTTTTATTTGAACACCTGTAAATGAACTTATACCAAAGCATAATATGTTTTTTTTAAACTTCTTGATCGTTGCGTCTAAGTCAACTTCTGTTCTTTGATCAATTATTTTTACTTTGATATCAGCATTTTTAAGATAGCTATATAAAAACATTAAAGAATAAGGCAATCTCCCGCTCATGGTTGTTCCAGGCCATGGTCTGGGATAAAACAAAACTATTTCATTCATTATGTTATTGACTCTTGCATAAATAATGCAATGACGGGTATCTAAAGGGATATCCGCTATATGTCCAAAAGGTTCTGCAAATTTGGTCGTGTACCACCTTGCCCCGCATCACCCAGATAACTCTATATGTTTTACAACTACATTTCTAATCCCCGCAGGATCCAGACCCACATGACGCCGAACCTCGTTCAATGTACCATACCAGCAACAGAAGTCGTCCGGCAGCAGGCCATGATAGGCCGTCTGAAGGTTGGGCACTTCGTTAACAGCCTCGTAGAGACCAAGCGCATCGTGCACTACAAGGATCTTCGTCTTAGAAAATTCAGTGAGGATCTCCTTGTCGATTGGTTTTATGGTGTGAAAATAAATAAGGTTCACATTCAAATCCTTGCATGCTTCAAGTACATTGACCAAAATCGGACCCGCGGTCATCACCGTCACGTTTGAACAGGCTCTCTTTAGAACCACACCCTTGCCAAATTCCACGGAATAATCATTAATTAAGTGGGGATGATCCGAAAGCCTTATGTAGGATGGCTTTCCTCTCCGGTATTGGCTCCGCAACAAAATATTAAGTTCTCTTGTCGAGCCGGGTTGAATAACTTCCATACCAGGCAGGAGCCGCAAAATCGCCAAATCCGTATATGAGTGGTGGGATGCCCCGTCCCAAGCATAATCGAACGTCGCCCCACATGAAACAATATTGACACCGAAGCGGTTATAACACACATCCAGCTTTATCTGCTCATAGCTCCTCTCTGTTATAAATGGCGCTATTGTATGAACAAAAGGGAAAAAACCTTGCGAGCTCAAACCAGCAGAAACACTTATAAGCGTGTTCTCACAAATACCCATATTGTAAAATCTATCAGGATATCTGTCCTTAAAATCCTTGAAGAGATAAACACTCACATCTCCTAGTATCAAAACCACTCTATCATCTTGCCTGGCCAAATCTAAAACTGTTTCTTTAAATTGTTTCCTCACACAGCTCTCCAATTAAATTTTCAAGCTCTTGATCATTTGGCGACCTTCTATGCCATTCATATTGATTCTCGATTAGCGTTCTGCAACCAAAACCCTTTTTAGTATCAGCAACAATAACTCTGACCGTGTCGCTTTTCTTTGTTATTTCTTTTTTTAATTTGTCTATATCGTGACCGTTAACTTCAACAACTTCACAACCAAAACTTTTAAATCTTTCGGCAGGATTGGTTATTTGCAGTCCCCTACTGTGAGACATGTTATTGTCATATATAATAGTAAGGTTATCGAGTTTCAGATGAGAGGCAACCATAACCGCCTCCCATACAGATCCTTCATTAGATTCACCATCGCCGATAAGTACAAACACCTTCCTATTTTCACCTTTTATTCTAATTGCAAGCGCTATCCCAACAGCAATACCTATTCCATGTCCCAAAGAACCTGTTGATGCCTCTATGCCTGGCACTTTAAGCCTATCTGCATGACATCCTAAATCCGACATGAAAGATCCGAAAGTCTCCACCCTCTTTTTATCAAAGTAACCGAATTCTGCCAAAACACAATAATGAGCAAGTGCCGCGTGCCCCTTGCTTAAAATAAATATATCTCTTTCTTTCCACGACGGATTTTTAGGATCGTGTTTTATCGTACTATAAATCGTATATAGTATCTCTATAATAGAGAAACAGGTAGGGATGTGCCCATGACCACTTAATTGAGCAATTCTCAAAATATCTTTTCTGATTTTTTTACAAATAGGCTTCATTCTATTTTCAAGTACGATACTCTTGAAGTCATTGGAAGTCTTTGAATTCTCACGTTATTTAATCCTAACACCTCTTTAAGTGCTATTGTCTCTCCAGGAAAGATATCATCACATAATTCATCAAACACAAGAATGCTCCCTTTGCACAAATAGGGTTTAATGGCTTCCAATGCAACTTTGGTAGGTGCATAGATATCAAAGTCCAGAACGGCCAAAGAAATGATAGTTTCCGGGTGTTTCTTAAAATATTCTGGTAGAGTTTCTCTAATATCTCCCTTTACAATTTCATATCTCTTTAAATGAGACATCGGGTTCAACTGTTCTTGCATGTATAAAACTTTACCGAGGTAATCTTCATAACCATGCGCTACCGAAAAAGAACCGTCCTTACATTTGCAAAGTTCACCATCCTTTTCAGACATTCCTCTAAAACCCTCAAATGTATCAAAACCCACAATTTTCCTATGCCTGTTAAATGGCTCGAACACCCCCCTCAAAGCAGACATGATTGATAATGTCTGACCCCATCTGACTCCAAATTCTACAACTATACCATGAGTATGGATAATCTTTTTATAAATTTCATAAAAGAATAGTATTCTTGACAGATTCTTAGATGTCAGAAACAATCCCAGGTTAGGCAACAGTTCATCATCAGGAAGCGGAGCAGACTTAAGTTGTTCTACAAACTGTTTTAAAACTGCCTTCTCATCCGAGTTGGATAAAATTATTGCATCGTGTTTTTCTGTTTTCATTTGTTCCACCTTCCTTTATTTTCAAACCACCATTCGGTGGTTTTCCTTATTCCCTCCTCGACAGTATTTTGTGCCTGCCAACCAAGAGTGTTTTTTATCTTTGTACAATCAAGCGCCCTGAAATTCATAGTTGTGGGTTTGTCTTGAATGTATTTTACTTCTTTTGGTGTATGTCCTGCATATTTCAAAGCCAGATTAACAACCTCACCAACCGAGACTTTTACTCCAGAGCCAACATTGAAAACATCGAATTTAACATTACCATTGTCTAACATCATTACAATCGCTCTTGCAAAATCATCTGAATAAATAACATCCCTGATGACATCAGGACTTCCCCATACTTCGAAAGGGTCCATCTTATCAATGGCTTTACGAATAATTGCTGGAATAAAATTAGAGGTCTTCGGGTCAAATTTAGCATAAGGACCAAAAATATTTGCTACCCGGGCCACAACTATTTCCATACCATTTTGCTCATATAAAAATTTGCATAGTTTTTCGATAAACCTAACTACCCATCCAAATCCCAGATAAGCCTGATTGGGATCCTTGTTCAAATCAAGTTCATCCTCTTTTATACTCCCTTCGAACTCCTGATATAAAGTTGCAGAACCAATATAAATTACCCGTTTAATATTTTCCAGCTGAAATGCTTCTATCATCTGTGTATTCATCAATAAATTTTCTTTAATATGCCTCCACGGGAATGATCTTATTATGCCTGCCCCACCTGTATATGCGGCTGCCATAACTGCACAATCACATCCACTAGCCATCCTCTTGCAATCCTCTAGAGAAGTTAGATCACCATCCACATAATCCACACGCTCATTTTTAATAAAAGGTCTCGTATTCTTATAATATGAGGCACGGACTTTGGCTCCAGGATAATTATTAAGGATATGCACCAAAATGCTGGTGCCCGCCATCCCAGTCGCACCTGCCAAAAAAATTAATTTCTCATTTAACGTAGATCTGTTTTTTTGCAATTTCACAAGATTGCTATTTTTCAATCGTTAGTGCTTTCCATGGACAACGAGACAACTCCTCTTTCCAATACACCAACATATCTTGGAGGGTTTTTTCAAAAGGTATTTCCGGCTTCCATCCTGTTTCATTTTTGAATTTGTCTATACAAGGTATCTGCAATGTCACATCAGAAGGCCTCAACAGTTTGGAGTTAACCTTAACCTCAATCCTTACCTTAGAAAGTGACAATAAAATATCCAAAGCCTCCCCAATCATCATTGTCCTATCACCGCCTATATTATAGACCTCACCGGGCTTACACCTGTTTATTAAAATCCAATATGCCCTCACCGCATCTCTCACGTCACAGAAAGTTCTCACGGATTTTAAGTTCCCAACATATACAACCGGTTTGCTAAGTCCTAATTCAGCAGCTGCAACCTGCTTGGCAAATGACGACATGGCAAAAACATCACCTCTCCTTGGCCCTGTATGAGTAAACATTCTAGTGCGTATATTTTTAATTCCGTAAGATACAAAGTACTGAAAGGCTATCATATCTTCTCCGACTTTGCTTACTGCATATGGCGAAGCCGGCTTAAACGGGCATGTTTCTTTAATTGGAACATCTGCCTCATTTACCTGGCCATAGACTTCTGAAGACGAACATATATGAACAACTGGATTAATTTCCGTTATCCTAACGGCCTCGAGCAGATTTGTTGTCCCTATAACGTTCACCCATAGAGTGTGAACAGGAGAGTTAAAACTGGTCAAAACATAACTCTGCGCCGCTAAATGAAAAATAACCTCAGGTTGAACAACCTTAAGATGTCGAATCAGAGCGCCCAAATCACAAAGATCAGCCTCAAGTGGAGTTACTTTATTGTATATTTTTTCAAGATTATCCTTTGGGCTTCTCCACCTGCATAATCCATAGACTTCATGATTTTCATTTAGATTAAGTATATATTCTGCAAGATGACTCCCCACAAAACCTGTTATTCCTGTAATCAATATTTTCATATAATAAATCTCATTCTCTATGCTGTTAATGATTTAACTTTGTATAGATTATAACACGCTTTCTCGTTGATTAACCTTAATATTATGAAAATCATCTACAAAACGTTTATACTCCTTAAGTAGTAATTGATTGGCAGAATTAGAATTCACTTCCGATAAAATCGGGGAAGCACCTAACCACCAATACGAATAGATTAATGATGATGAATACGAACCCCATAAAGTGGGCATATTCAACATTACCATCAACAATTCAACAGGGAGAAACCGATTAATTTCATATTTCATAGTAAATACTTTGCAATCATATTTTTTAAAATATCCCAAATAATTATTCAAATCCAAAGGATGGTTTTTTATTAAAACACAAGAATCATTTAACGAAACATCCTTAATCTGGTGCTCAAGATAATTATTATATTCATTTGGTGGCACCTCTGCTGTAGGCAGATATACATACCTGTTTTTGAAACGATTCATCTGAGCATTTATATCAACAATCTCCCCATATTCTTTTGGAAACATTTTTTGATATTCTTTCTCCACATGCTTAAATATTTTTGGTATTAAATCACTCGCATTAACAGATACCAGAGACACATTTTTCTCTAATTGCTTTTTTTTTATTAAATGACACCGTCCACCATCCAAGAAAACAAACCGTGAGGGGATAGTGCCGCGGCTCATAAATCGATACCCTACAAAATAATCAAAACATCGTCTAAAAAGGGTTATTGGACTGTACCTATTTCTCATAGAATAAAACAAATTATATTCCTGTATGCTATGCTCAATAATATTAAGCTTAGCAGTTCTATCTTTGATCAAAGACCACAGCATAGATGGCATGGGTGCATAAATCTGATCAATTCCACCAAATTCAGTAAGGTTTTTATTAAGATGTTTTTTAAATGACTTATAATATTTTACCGCTTTGTAATATCTAATGATCCTCCTTTTCAACAAACCCACATGTTCCATCCGATCAATGTAAATAACCTTTCCCCATGGAAAATAACTCTCAATCATGCTGTTCAATTTGAAATAATTTTCTTTAAAAACATTAGTAGCCCTCTCAACGCAAAGAATATTAATATCTGTTGCATGCAGTTTTTCTGCAACCACACTAGCTGCAATGGTACTCATTAATCCATTTGTAAAAAAAACATTGGTAACCATCTTAAACACCCTCCTCATCTGTTGTTTTTTTTATGTCTCCAAGAATAGTTAACAGATGATCCCCAGCTTTATACTCTTACGAAGATAACTGGCCAACATTAAACTTTCGCCAATAAATAGTCGCTTTTGGATAACTTGCATTATCGAATGATAATCTTTTTACTACCTCAACAATATTTTCCGAACAACCTGAATTTCCATCGCATACAATGAATACCCAAGTCGGTTTTGAAAAAAATGTCTCCTTGTTTAGAACTTGATCATATCGAACACTATAGCTTGAAATTCCTTGTTGTTGAAATAACAAATTATACTTAGCGTCTCCGGCAATCACTACGACAGACGCTTCTGTATCAGCAGATCTAATAGATTGTATTCCATTTAAAACAACTGACTTAACACGGCAATCTAATCTATTTTCATACTCCTTATACGCAGAATAACTCCACGCTCCTGCCATACCAACAACCACAACCAAAATAGTAAAAATTCGAGCACCGCGTTGGCTCATGATAGAAAATAAAAATTCTACCACAAACATTATAATAATGGGGCTAATAAAATAGTAATATCGACACTCACTAAAGAATTTAAAGCTCGTGCCATTCCAGAAACAAAGCGTAAGAAAACCAAGGAATAGTATTAACGACATAAACGATAAAATAAACCATGATGTCAAAACGTTGAAACGGCCTATGCGATATAATTTATACAACACACAGCCCATTGTGAACATAACACCTGCTGCCAAAATACGGACTACCATTACTAATTGTCCACCTATATTCAACTTGTTTACAATAAAAATCAAGAGTCCTGGAGGCATAAAAACGTACAATATCGCCTCAAATATTTCCAGTAAATTAAAATTCAAGTGTAAGTGTTTATTGATAACAGCGCCTATTGTTCCAACACTACCTGCGTACAAAACGTTTGTATAAAAAATAATAACGGCAGTTACAATAGGCAACAAAACAACTAATGAACTATTAATTACCACTTCTTTGTAATTTTTTCGATGCATAAATACTACCCATACAAAGCATATTATTAACATAACCAAGCCTAAATATTTCACAAGAATCGCAATAGAAACCAGTAGGCTTGTAGCAAGAATAAACACACTTTGCTTTTTAATGTTCTTCTCTCGAGCAGGGAGCTGTTTGACAGACAACATTAACCAGGTTAGTAAAGGAAATATCGCCCAAAGAATTAAGTCAGTGCAAGAAGATGCAAATCGCAATGACAGTGGGCACAATAGAGAAACGTACAAAATTTTAGCCATTGTTCTTTCGATATAAAAGTCAGACAACTTAAACCACAGCCATATACCAGAGATGAGAACAACGCTTTTAAAAAGCTTTGCAGAAAACCCTATGCTAAAACCAATTTTCAACAATAAAGAGATGAAAAAAGAATATCCTATTGGCCACCCTTTTAAATAACTATAGTTGGCAATGGACAAATCCTTTTGGGGAATCAATGTGGCTGTATATCCACGGCCATCAGCCAACCTCATCGCAGCTTGAAGTTGAAAAGCTTCATCTGTATTAGAGAAATAGGGGTTTACGAAAAGCACATATAAAAAGGGAATAACCAATAGAAAAATTAGAATGAAAACTAAGTTTTTATTGTAGCTCGTGTACATTCGCAATAAAAAAATCCAATAGCTAGTAAACTCGGACGGGTTTTTTATTATACAAAGAACGCTGTGTTAAAAATATTTCTATAATTAACATAAAAAAAGTATTAATAACTTCTACTAAGTTTTTTATCTTTATTGCGCTACTATTCTGTTTTTTAGCCTGGGCATACCCTGGAATTTCGAAAAATGAGCATCCTTGCCTCAAAAGTTTTACTGTTATTTCAGCAATAACACTAAATCTCTGTGCTCGAATTGGTAAGCCTCTCAATTTCCAAGTTGGATATATGCATGGTGAATTGATATATTGAATGTAAATATCAAATAAAACTGTATAAATTAAGTTATAAAAATTTGACAAAACTATTCTCCTGCGACATCTCACTTTTTTATTCAAATAAAAACCAAAAACCAATTCCGCCTTATTTTTATATCTAAACAGCTCTCTTAATAAATTTATACTCATGTCATTACTTCCGCCAATAATAGTAAATTTTTCATACTTTGCTATTTTTATTGCTTTTTTTAAGCTTTCTCCAATCCCTATATTTGTTTTATTAAAAATGCCGCGAATAAAATTATATTTTCTGGTCAATTCAGAAATTAGAAAACCTGTCTTATCAGTACTTCCATCGTCCACTATTATTATATCTAACTGGGTCTCTGTCTCATTTGCAACTTGAATTATATCAGAAACAGTATTTTCTAAATTATTTTCTTCATTCAGACAGGGTATCATAATTGACAACATCTTTATTGATTTAATTTGCAGAAATCAGGTTTGTCGAAAACCTCTAAACGACGCATCGCATTCAAAATACAATTTTTTCGCATTTTCGATCGCATTACATTTTTGATACAGAAAGTAGTTTTCTATTAACACTTTATTTGCCTCGTAGAGAAGCATATAAAATTCATCATCACTTAGGTTTGTAAAATTAACTGACAATAAATCTGAATTAATATGTTTATTCTCATAAAAATCTTCACAATCTTTCAGCAAACCTTTCTCTATAGCATAATAATATAGTGGGGAGCCTGGATATGGTGTAACAGGTCTTATTGTTCTCATTTGAGCATGGTCATCATACTTAAGCAGGAAATCAACACCAAGTTTTAACGATTCTGCGGTTTCTCCAATATTGCCGAATATAATATTAAACCCTGGGCTTATACCAGCAGCTAAAGTATTTTCTATGCTACTGATGATTTGCTTAACCATAAGCCCCTTTTTCATTGTATGAAGGGCTTTTTCATCCAGCGACTCAATACCATAATTAATGAAAACACATCCTGCTTCTTTCATTAATCTAAGAACATCAGGTCTTGCATAATTTAATCTGCCGTTACAAAACCATTTAAATTTAAGTTTTGACTTAATAAAACTTTCACATAATTCAACTGTTCTCTGAACGGAGCTCATTAAAAGCTCGTCCTGGAAATCAATATAAGAAATATGATAGTCTTTCTTCAAAATTTGTATTTCTTCTATAATGCTATCTGTGGACCGGACTCTATGGCCTTTATCCATCCTGTAACAAAAATTACATTTAAAAGTACACCCTCTCCCTGATAATAGAAGCATACAACGTTCGCTGTTTTTAATATTGGCTTCTCTTAACAAAGCATAATGATCAATAGGAAATAAATCCCATGCGGGAAAAGGAATTTCATCAATATTTGGTATAAGTGCACGTCTTGGTGTCTGAATACATTTTCCATTTTTCAAAAATGCAATGCCATGAACAGAACACAATTCTTTTTTTTCTTTTAAAGTTTCTAATAGTTCTATTATTGTAATTTCGCCTTCTCCGATTACTACTACATCAGCTCGTGTTTTTTTTAAGAAATACTCAGGTTCTGGCGATGGACCATGCCCTCCTATTATAAAAAAGGGCCTATTTTTTGCTTTATTAATAGCTTCTGATATTTTTAATAACTTTCTGTATTGATAATAGCCTCCTATAACACCTACGCCGATTACATCAAAATACTCCCTGTTCAATAAATTAAGTAAATGTGATTCTGGCCAATGATAAACATCTTGGTTATAAATTTTAACTTCATGCCCTGCATTTCTGCATACGGACGCAATGTATGCTAATCCAAGGGGAAAAACTGAAATATAAGAATCATTATCATATGCTACTAACAGAATTCGCATTTGAATACCTTCAACCCATAATTTATTTTCTTATCCTGATTACCAGCATGTCCTTCCGAAAACTCCATTTTGCTCATTTATCTATATTTACCTAAATATGTTATTGCCTGCGGTCATGTCAATAATCGGGCAGTAGTAAGCGAAATTATATCCTCACACAAAACTAATTTTTACTATTCATCTTAACCCTAGCTGATGGATGCCCATATTTATTACGAGCTTTTTCTAAAACTGTACTGCACCACTTATTCCGATCAAGTTTGGAATAAAGTGCCTTAAACTCATTTAACAAGAGTTCTGGTGTTACCAAAATCTGGGTACTAAACATTTTTTGTCTATCTGTTGCAAACGAAAAATTTTCCCCAGATTTCAATTCAAGTCTATGTAAACACCATTCTGGGAATTTGAATATCAAATAAGGAAGGTCACTAAACTGCGCAATAGTATTAACCCCAGATGATGTACCCATATACATTAAAGATGTGCGAATCAAAGCAAGGTCTTCTATTATAGATGTCCCAAAATCTTTTGCGATAATTACATTCGACCTTTTTCTCAGGCCATCAAAAGTTTCCTCCCGTAATCCAACAAATACAAAAACAACTTCCGGAAAATCTATTTTACACTGATCTATGAATGACAACCAAACCACAGGATTAGTGTTCCGTTCAGAAGCATGCGATGTTTGTTTTAAAGATAATGTTACAGGTACTGTATTCTCTGGCAAATAATTCAGGTAGAACCAATGTGCCCAAAATCCATCCCTATCACCAATTCTAAGATATGGTATATATCCATGCGAATTATAAAAATCTTGTACCTCATTAAAGTTGGGGAATCCATAATCAGCATAATTATATGTTTCGCCTAAGTGATGAGCCAACGGTGGGAACATGTCATAGCGTTCAACATTACTTTTCAAGAAATGATAAAATTCTTTACGAGAATTAAATTGGAAAATTGATCCAAGATATGGACATGTACTAAACAATGGAAGGAATTCAAGCATATAGTCTTGCGCATTATCAGATGTAATATTATTATCTTCGGCTTTTTTACGGTTGCCAATTGGGTTATCACTATCATATATAACACAAATATCAACTTCTTCTGCATTATATTTAATTTTCAAAATGCTTAATCTTTCAATGAAAAGTAAGGGATCTCCAACTGACCATGGAAGGGCTTTGAAGTCCCAAACTCCCAAAATACGTTTCTTTTGAAAGTTTGGTGCGAAAATTAGTTTCATCAAATTATAATAAAACCTGACTTTTATTGGCCATAGACCCAGCCTCAACCAAAAACTATATAATTTATCAGTTATTATCTTACATGTAGTAAGAACACCGTGCTTACGAATTTTGCGATATATATCTATACCCTTTTGAAACATTTTATTTCCTATTTATACATTATATTTCTAATAATCAATTTAGTACTGACTAAACTTTCAATAGTACCGACTTACCTTACCATCTAAGCCAACAATAGTTTTACCATCACCATGCCAAATACCTTTGAGACGATACCATTGCCATGCTACCAAGGGGATTACAATTAATAGTGATATCATGTATCCGACTGCCATTCCCATGGCAGAAAAATAACGTCCAAGGAAAACATTGCTGCATGTGATTAAAATTGCAGCCAGAACACTAATGAGCAATAATGGTTCTTGCTTATGGGCTCTCAGATACCCTGCCATAGGAACTGATATGGCTTGAAATATTTGTGCAAAGGCAAATATTCCCATAGGCAATGGTGGCAAAAGACGAGCCGCAAAAGGATGCTGTAAGACATTGAGTATGTATACTATAAGCCAGCCGCTGAATGATATGAAACCTGAAACCACTATCGTTATTTTCATGAGTCGCCAAAATAGTCTATCTAGTTCCTCATATTCTCTCCGTGCAATCAGCATACCAAATTGTGGAATTTTAGGAGCAATCCATGCAGTAGGAATTGAAGGTATGAGTCCGACTACACTCCATGTCATACCCATCTGTCCTGCAACTACAGCACCATGATATTTAAAAAGTATCGGTATAAAAAAGTAATGGACAAAATAACCACATAAACAGCTTAGGCCTATCTTCCATTGCATTGGCCAAATATCATTAGACCAATGCAATTTTTCTTTAACTTTAAATGAGAATATTAAAGTTTTAGAAAATACCTTATATTTTCTTAAAATAAGCGTAATAATGCATATTATACTTGCTATATTAGAAAAAGTTAAAACCCATAAATTTGTGTGTAATAATATTGTTAACCAAAGAGTTATTTTGACAAATAATGCTTGGTAAAACGAGTAGGTATATAAATTAGATACTTGATTGCATCCCTCTAATATAGAAGTAATTGGAAGCAATAAAACCGCAATACTAGTGATAAAACAAAGTGAAAACCAGGGCATTTCCCAGTCAATCGAAGGATCTGGGGATCTGGAAAAAAACAGATATCCCCCTACACCTAAACCAATAAGTACGAAGATGGCGGCAATTCCATACCATTTTAAAACAAAACGTGTCAAACTAGCCAGTCTCGAAAGAGCTACATTATCGCCAATTATATTGCCATCATTATCTAAACTTAAACTAGACCATTCATGTGCGGCAAATTGGAGAATTACAATACTTAGTCCCAATTCAGCAAAAGTTTGTAATGCAACCAAACTTTGAAAAGTATAATAATAACCCTGCAATTTTGCAGTAAAAACGCTAATCATTAAAATTCCAGTAATTGGCCCAGTAATTAGATTGAATACTCGAGTTAAAAGTCCAAAAAATACAGGTCTATCTATAGAAGCCCTTTGCATAAAAAGGTGCATTGTGTCTTTTATAATCATCATTTTACAAGGTGCCTCCAGTTGATTTTTCTCGGGTCTGTCCATTAATCCAGAGCAATGTCATAATGTTTCTCTCGCAAGCTTATTTTTCTGTTCTATAAGCTTTTCTGTTTCCAAAGAATATACTTCAAGTACAACTCCTTTGTAAAAGTAGCACCAAATAGCCGTCTCAACACTCGTTTTGATATCTGTTTTAATGTAGGTTCTATTTTTAGAAACAATGCCCCAAATCTTAATAGCTTTATAACTAAGCCCCAAATTATACGATCAAAAGCTCCTCTATGACCTTTCCCTGTAGTAAATTTACTTACGTAACGTGTTATTTTTAAACTAAATCTTTTATTATCAGGCACTAAGTGTAAAATTTTAGGAGCGTTCGTTCCATTTTTTGAATAAAACATTTTTATCATTAATTCTGCATCTCCAGTTGGATCATCAGCTATTAGAATCTTATCCGGTGCTATACTTAGGAGCTTTTCTATTTGTAATATTGGCATATGAGCAAATAGCGGACTCGAATCTTTCTTTCTTTCAAGTTCAAGAAATCCTTTTATCCTTTCATAGTTTAATCCAAAATGGTCATAACGTAATATATTCATCGCTTGCAATTGTGTGCCGGCAATAACCAATTTTTCTGCACTCCTTAATTCTTCACATAACATATCATAGTGTCTAAAAAAATCTTCTAGTTTATAATAATTTATATGTAAAGGAATGTAACACTTTGGGCAATATGTTAACTGCCCTAATAAATTATAATCTGATAACACTTTAACAGTACTGCCACACTCTGAACATATACCGTTTACACTTATTGTTCCCAATAACCAATTCCTTTTATATTTAACATCTAAGACCTTAAATCTATTAAATAAAAATGTATAAAAACACCTAAGCTCGCTGAAAACAACACTCCAAAAACGATCATTGGAAATCGCGCTAATATTTAAATATCTTTCTCGATTTCTCCATAATAAATCATAAGGACCGGGGGTCAGATGTATGTTTTTGTAATAGTCTTTTTCATCGTTGATTAAACCTCTTTTTAAAGCACTTTTATAAATTTGCGTTCCTGGATATGCATCTACTAAACTTACATCAGCATTCATTTCCTCATTAATTACCATATCAATTGTTTCTTTTAAATCTTCCTTAGTTTCTCCTTCATTCCCCACCATAAAAGTACCAAGACACGGTATTTTTGCTTCTTTTGCTGCTCTATAGAACTTTATAATTTCTTCCTTAGTCGTTTGTTTTTTCATTATTTTTAATATTTTATTTGAACTACTTTCTATACCAGCTCCTGTTAAAACACATCCAGCCTCTTTCATTGCAACAAAAGTATCAACATCGATATTCTTTACATCTACACGCATCCCACACATCCATGGTTTTTTCGTTTTCAATCTCTTGTATTCTTCACAAAACCGCAAAATGTCTTCCTTGGTTTGGTAAAACATTTCATTAACGAAATTAAGTATGTCAAAATTATACTTAGAAAGTAAAAATTCTATTTCTTCCATAATATGTTCAAGGGGACGTTTTCTAAATGCCCCGATGGTCGGGGAGCAAAAGGTACATACTCCAACACATCCCCTGCCAGTCAGTACCGGTAAAACTACCTGATTATGCATATAGGACGCTTCAGCATATTTGTAATAATTTATATTAATGTGATGCCAGGCGGGCAAAATATTAATATCTTGCAAATCCAATCTTTTAGGATGATTTTTAATTACTTCACTGCTAGACCTGTCTTTAAAAAGTAGTCCTGGCACTTCTTTAAAATCATCTGAGCCATTACTTAACTCATCAATAAGGCAAGGGAGCGAGGTTTCAGCTTCACCAATAATCCCGAAATCAATTCCCATCATTTCACTATCAAAAAGAAAACGAGGATTAACGTCTTTGGTGATATTACCACCTATTATAATCGGCAAACCAGGTTTGATCGAACGAATTGTATGAATGGTTTGTGATATAAAATTAAAGTTGGAAATTAGCCCTCCAGTTGCAAATGCTAAATAATCATTTTTTTTAAGCAGTTTACTATAATCTGGATTGGTAAGTGTTGTATCAATAAAATCAAATGGTATATTATTCCGTTCCAAACATGAAAGGACATAAGCCATTCCCAGTGGGCTATGCTTATAAGGAGGTTTTACTATTAATAATTTCCTACTATCTTTTTGCATTTGATAACCCTCCTATTGATTTCAAAAAACATGTTTTTATGTAAAATCTCCCCACCTCTCCCAAAAACCTTATTCTCCAGACATATTAATCAATGCCCTTCCTGCCTTACCCTGCTCCAAATCATCAAAGGCACTATTTATATCTTCCAACCTATACTCATTAGTATTGAGAGCATCGAGTCTAAGCTTGCCAGCAAGATACATGTTGACATACAATGGAATATCTCGATCCATTTGAGTCTCCCCTCCCCATGTTCCAATAATTTTCTTGCCTTTGATAAGATCAAATGGATCAATTAATATCTTTTCACCCAGTGGTAGATTGCCAGCCAGAACACACAGACCGCCATTATTGCGAACTGATCGAAAAGCAGTTTCCATGGACTCCTTCTTACCAGCAGACTCAATCGCATAATCAATACCACGATTACCTGTAATGTCCATTATTCCTGATAAGACATCCTGATTTCTTGCATTAATTATATGTGTTGCTCCCAACTGAATAGCCTGTTCAAGTTTATGATCAAGTACATCTATGGCAATAATTAAGGAAGCATTTGCTATTTTAGCTGCTAATAAAGCACTTAAACCAATACCACCAACTCCAAATACAGCAACACTAGTACTAGGTTTTACACGTGCTGTATTCATAACAATTCCTGCACCTGTAGGAATAGCACAACCAAGAAGAGCAGCTTCACGTAAAGGCATTTTATCAGGAATTTTTACAACACGATTTTCTGAAATAACAGCCTTTGTCAGAAATGTAGATATCGCACCGGAATTTACTATTGAGCCATTGCTTCTCTTGTATAAAGCAGACGGAACATCAGCACCCATGCCTTTTATCCATGTCAGCACAACATGGTCTCCCGGCTTTACCTTTTTAACACTGCTCCCAACATTTTCAACAACCCCTGAACCTTCATGTCCTAAGGTATGGGGAAGAAATTTGTCTTCACCTTTTAACCCATGAACCTCATTAAGTTGAGAGTGACATACTCCACTATAAGCAATCTTAACTAGAACCTGTCCTGCTTTGAGTTCAGGAATTGTAAGCTCTTCAATCTGTAAGGGATTATTAATTTTGTTCAAAACTGCTGCTAAGGTTTTCATAATGTTCTTTCAGATAGAGCATAGTGAAGAGGTAAAATATCGAAGGCTATTATTCTTTGATTCTCTGTCCAACAATCTTTGTTCCCTTATGAAAATTTTCTATTGTTTGGCGCATTACAGATGGCATATCTAAGAATGAAAGCTGTTCAAACTTAAACACACCTACATCCTGTCCCTCCATCAGTTTATGCTTATTCCAGACCGAGCTGATATCAGAAACAAAGAACCATGTACGAGTCTTGGCCTTTTCAAAGTTTGAATAGTAATCCGTAAACCACAAAAACCTATATTCTGCAGGTTTTATAGAAAGTTCCTCTAATACTTCTCTATTTATAGATTGAAGCGGTGTCTCTTCGTTATTTATCACCCCTCCAAAAAGAGACCATTGGCCTGTTGCTGCTATAGTTGGCTTGTTGTCACGCAATTGCAAAACATAGTTACCAGAGACCAGCAAAATAGCATGAGAACTCTGGATTTCAGGAATGTTCCTATTCAAATATTCCTCCGAACTTCTACTCTATGCTCTATGCCATTTGCCTTTTTAATCCGCTATGAACCACCAATAATCTCCAGTGTATCCCACCTCATCAAATAATTTTTTCCAGTCATCAACATGCATCATAGTCTCAGCAGTAAGCACCCATTTGAAAAGATTCTCCCGCTCGGTCTCATTTCGCCATGCATCAACAGTAATATAGCTATTGCCTCTGCAAACACGCTGGATTTCACGAAGTGCCTCTTTAAGGCGCTGAAGAGGAAGGTTATGGATAGAGTTAATGGAGATGACTAAATCAAAGCTCTTATCAGGATAAGGTAATTTTTCTGCACTCCAGATTTTCAGAAACGGTTTAACTGAAGGCATTGCATTCTCAATAGCATAAGAACTTACATCTATTCCAGCAACAATACAGCCAGGTATCAACTCTTTGAAGTCATGCAACATAAAGCCTTTTCCACACCCAATATCCAGAATAGCGGCATTCTCAGGCAAATTATAATAATCCTTCATACGCTTTACAACAGACTTCCATCTGCCGTCGTATTTATATCCCCCATAACCGCATTTCCGGTCACCATCAAAAAAATCCTTTCCAAACTGTTTAGCAATGCGGACAATCTCAGGAGTTTTCTCCTGTGCACGCTTATCATAATCCCGTACAGTTTTTGGATGCGTATCAAGCAAATTAATCTCTTTCATAAGATTCCCCTAACTATTACCTATAAAATTGTGTACAATTTGCCACCATTAACATGAAAACATGAGCCAGTTATCCATGACGCTTTATTAGAAGATAGAAATGTTACCAATTCAGCCACATCTTTCCCCTCACCAACACGTCCTAAAGGTATCTTAACAGATTCTTCTGTATCTATCTTTACCCTTGCCTCTTCTATCGAGATATTGTGGATATCAGCTAATCGTTGGACATTTCTATCCCAAGAATCGCTATGCACTGGTCCAGGACAAACTACATTCACCAGTATATTGTCCTTCACAAGTTGATTAGACAAATATTTGCTAAGATTTATTACTGCTGCTTTGGTAATTGTATAATGAGGATTATAAGAACCAGGCTGCAACCCTGAAATAGATGAGATATTAATTATTCGTGGTGCAGTAGACTTACGGAGCCAGGGAATTGAATATTGGACAAAGTAAACTATTGTCATAACATTCAGCTCAAAAGCCATTTTCCAATCATCATGTTTTAATTCAAAAAAATCTCCAAATTTATCTGTCCCTCCTAAATTATTAATTAGAATATCTATCTGCCCAAATTTTTCAACCACACTATTAATTAAATTCTGCACAGATTCAGGTTTCGTTGCTTCTACAGGAATTGCATAAATACTACCACCAGAATCTGCAATTTCTTTTTGCACTGAAAGCAATGACTCTCTTCCTCTTGCACAAATGACTACATTTACACCTTCTTCAGCAAGAGATTTTGCAATAGCTTTGCCAATACCTTTGCTACCACCTGTGACTATTGCAACACGGTCTTTTAAACCTAGCTCCATTCCTTATCTCCTTACCCCTTGTTGGTGGTAAACTCCACATTTCAATATAGTCTGGTTTCTATATTGATTAAGTTCTTCGATTGTTGCATCCATTGACGTTTGTTATCCCAACGGCTATTTGGTATAAACAATAGTATTTCAACAGAAAAATTATTCATACATAATTTTCTTTTTTGCTATATCAATTACATTATTCTTATTCTTTTTTTTCAAACCGAAAAACAAGGCTGCTTTGTTCCTGCAATGTAAGACCCCCATCAATTATTATACACTGTCCATTAATAAAAGATGACTCTGAAGAACAGAGGAATAATACCAAATTTGCAACATCATCAGAACAACCTATATGTCCCGATGGGTGAATAAAATTAACCATTTCTCTATAGTTCTTATTATTATCTTGGTCATAACGAGCTTTATGTTCATCCCGTACGATAAAGCCAGGCAAAATTGTATTTACACGAACCCCAAATTTGCCTGTATGCATAGCAAGGTAACGCGTCATTTGCAGCATCCCTGCCTTTGCAATATGATATACAGGTGATTCATGACAAGCTAATAATGCTGCAACGGAACTAATGTTAATGATATTCCCTCCTCCTTTTTCTGACATAACTCGGCATGCTTCTTGAGAAGCAAAAAATGCTGCTCTCAATGTAACAGATATTCCTTTTTCCCAAGAATTTTCATCCTCTTCAAAGAAAGATGTGCGCTGTCCTGAACGTGCATTATTTACTAAAATATCCAATTTACCATATCGCTGAACAACTTGTCGTACCATATCATAAGGAGCTCCTTTTAGACTTAAATCAACATGAAAAAAACTTGCCGATATTTTTCTGTCAATAAGTTCCATTTCAGTTTTTTTCCCGTTTTCCAAGTCAATATCGCAAATTGCAACATGTGCACCTTCCTGTCCAAATGCTCGTGCTATATTTTTCCCAATTCCTGTTGCACTACCAGTAATTAGCGCTACTTTATTTTCAAAACGTTTTTTTCCCATACTCATTTTTATGTAACTGCAATTTTTCTTGCTTCGTCTCCCAATAATGTTCATTAACATTATTATATAAAAAATCAAAATTAGATAAAATGTTCTCCTGAGTCTCTATAGCTCTCAAAACTTTCTGCAATGAAGTTGCAAAAGAATATCTATCTTCCCTCCCCAGTTCTAAATGCATTTTTTCAGCATGATGATCCGGATTTTTATAAATAATATATGGGACATCGCTGAATAGTGCCATCTGACAAGGCCCACTTGTCATTCCCATGAAAATGCAAGCTGTTTGAATTAAAGCCAAATCCCGAGAAAGGTTGCTTCCAAAATCTCTTGCCAATAATACGTTAGGAATATTGTGTATTCTCTTATCTATTTTTTCGTTGCCAATAAGGATAAACTTGGCATTATAACGTACATTACAGGTTTCAAAAAAAGCAATCCAGGCATCAAAATTTGCATTACTGCAATTTTGTTCTTCCGGATTATTTTTCAAATGAATGACTACCGGTATACTTGGAAACACATTGCTTTGCAAAAAATTAATCGCCCAATCTAAAAGTCCTATCCTGCAGGAAAGGTAGGGTATAAATGAATAATTTTGGAAAAACTTCTGTACAGTAAAGGTATTGTCACAATTATAGTTCAGTATCTCTTGTTCATTCGCTGAAGGCCATAAAATATACTCACATGATGCATCAGAAATAAAATTCTGCAAAATTCTAAAAGAATCGCACTGATAATATAAATTTATATTGTCTATATCAAGGAGTGTGGTTATTATTATAGATTTATTACAACACTCTTTGCCCAATACTCTAAGCAAACCATCCTTTCCGCATACTTCATTCCCAGATAATATTTTAGATCCATCTCCTATAAAACACAAATCAATGTATTCAGCCTTATGAATTAGCTGCTGTATTCTTAGTTCTTCAAGAAAAATCAGCAAACATCCCAAACTGAGTCTATCCCCTCGAAGATTCCAAACCCCTAAAATTCTTCTTTGCATGTCTGTTTTAACAATCTTATTAGTAATCATCGTGAATGGGGCTACCCTTTGTTCCCTACTCCAATAGCCAATAAATAGTGGGCCATTGGGAAGAATCCAGTATGCACAACTTCATCATTCATAGAAAAAATAAAAACATTTTCAAAAAATGATGCCATTAACTTTTTAAGACTTTCTCCACTCTTTAAGTTTATGTGACCAATAGCACTTTCTGAAGAAGCATATTGCTGAGAATTAATATTGGGAGTACCAATAATAAAAATGGCATCTGGTTTTAATGAATCACTAATATTTGTCATAAACTTTTGCTCAAGATTAGGCGGGATGTGTTCAATAACATCCAAAGCAAAAGCACCATCATATTTTTTTTTCAATGGTCTTGTCGTAATATCTAAAACCTCATAAGTACAATTCGCTCCATATTCTACTCTTTTGACATTATCTTCAATTACAAGAGGTTCAATATCAATACCATGTACACTACCGACAGTTTGCAATACAATAGCAGTTCCCAAAGAATCCCCGCAACCGACCTCTAACACTTCCTCTTTGCCTGCTAATATTTTTGCACAAAACTTATAACGTGAAAGTAAAAAACACAAATGTCTTGGATCATTTCTCCATATATGACTGGTATATGGTCCTAAGACAACACCACCTTTGTTATAATATGTATCAAATTGAATTTGGTTTTGAGGTTCATTGGCTATTCTTCCTGACATAAAATTTTCCTCACATATGTTTTTTAAAATTATTTTGTATAACTCTTATTATCCCATCTGATGAAAGACCCGCCTGTGAACAGAGTTCCTCGTAAGTGCCATAGTCATGCATAAACGAATCAATGGCAATTGAGCTAAACTGCATACCTTTAATATTATAAACTCCCTGTAAAATATCATGCCCCAATCCACCAAAACGATTGTGCTCCTCTACTACAAGAACTTTTTTAGTCTTCTCAACACTTTCATATATTAATGGTAAGTCCAAAGGCAATATAGTATGAACATAAATTATCTCAACATCCCATCCCTTGCCTGAAAGTTTATTTCTTGCTTCTATAGCATTTTTAAGCTGTGGCCCTGTAGCAACAAGAGTAATATCTTTTCCTTCAGTAATTTTAATAGCCTTGCCAAATTTTATTAAAAAAGGATCTATTAATTGCTCATGCTGAACCTCAGGTATTCTAAACAAGGTTAAATAGCTGTTGTTGTATGTTTGCTTGAAAAGTATATCAAATTCAGCACATGAGCTAGGATATACAACCTGTGTATTAGGAAGAGATTTAATCAATGCAAAATCATCATAACAATGATGTGTACATCCGAGGTTTGAATAATCAAATGCACTCCCAACTGATATAAGATTTCCGTTCAGCTTTTGATAACAAAAATCTAACTTAATTTGCTCAAATGATCTCTCAAGAATAAATGGCGCAATTGTATGCACAACAGGATAAAAACCGGTTTTTGCAAGTCCGGCTGCCATACTGACAATAGTTGGTTCACATATTCCCACATTATAAAATCTGCCGGGGCAAGCTTTTGCAAATGGCTGTAAAATAAAATGGCTAATATCACCTATCAAAACTACCAAGTTGGGATCGCTTTGCCCTACTTCCAACATTGTATCTGCAAACTGTTGCCGTATTTTTTTTAGCTTCAAGAGAGTGCCTCCATAATTATTTTATATTCATCTTCATTTGGAATCTTGTGGTGCCATATCCCATGCCCTTCAAGCATAGGAACACCCTTTCCCTTAATGGTCTTTGCAATTATCACGATTGGTGCACCATTAACACAAAAATTTATATTTGATAAGGCAGATTTGATCTCTGCTTCCGAATGCCCATCTATTACAATTGTGGTCCAGCCAAATGCCTTCCATTTCGAAGGAAAATCATCACGAGGCATTAACTGTGCGGCAGAACCGTTCCAGTCCACCATAACACATAGATTTCCTAACTGAAGATTATTTGCAACATTAGCAGCTTCCCAAATAGTGCCTTCATGACACTCTCCATCTCCAACAAGAACAAACACTCTGTTAGATTTGCCACGAATACGAAGTCCTAAAGCAATGCCAACAGCAAAAGAAAAACCGTGGCCAAGAGAACCTGTAGATGCCTCGATTCCCGGAATTTTGGTGCAATCAGGATGCTCACCCAATATCCCTCCTGGTTTGCAAAACATATTAAGGTCATCTTCTGTAATAAACCCACAACTTTTAAGGACTACATACAGAGCAAGACACCCATGACCTTTACTTAAAATAAAATAATCACGATCTTCCCAATCAGGATTTTCAGGATCAAATCTAAGATAGTTTTTGTATAAAATGGCTATTATATCAACAATAGAAAATGCACTTGGAATATGACCATCCTTTCCCTTTCTAACCATTTCAACAATCCGTTTGCGATATTCCTCATGCATCTATCTTCCCCCTTGCAAGTTTAATTAAGCTATTGCCCAAAATAACCTCTTCCCTGTCCTCCATCTATAGGAATAATGCTTCCCGTATTAAAAGAAGCTAATTCAGAACAAAGAAATGTGACAAAGTTTCCAATTTCTTCAGGTTGACCAAAACGCCCAATGCGCTGCCTTTCAGTCAGAAATTTTTTGACATGTTCAGGATTTTCTTTTAAGGTTATATCCCAATATCCCTTCTCTGTGAAAACCGCACCTGGAAGCACGGCAGAAACTACGACTCCATCTGGAGCAACGACACCGCCAAAACTTCTTGTATACGCTGTCAAGGCAGCTTTTATTGCACAATAAGTTACAGGGCCATGGTTTTCCATCGAAGAAATAGAAGAAATGTGAACTACACGCCCCCACTTCTTTTTTTGCATATTTGGAACAAGAAGTATGTTTAATTCTACTGCAACTTCAAAATTGAAACGATATATACGTCTCCAATCCTGAATAGAACAAAAAGGATCCTTTATATCAAGTGTACCACCAAGATTATGTACCAATATAGATGGCTTTCCAAAGTCCTTATTAAGTATTTTAACAAGTTCTGCAGGACCGGTATCATCGGTCAGGTCAAGTGTTATTCCTAAATGTCCCTTAACTTTTCCACCTATTTCATCTATCAAGCTTTCTACATCAGCAGAAGTCCTTGAAACAACGGCAACACGCGATCCTTCCCTTGCAAGACATTGTGCTATAGCCCGCCCAATACCACGACCTCCGCCAGTTACTAAAGCTAACCGGCCAAAAATTCCTAAATTCAAAATAATCTCCTTAATATCAAATTATATGTAAAGGATAGATAATATGCTTAGGTCTGAATGCAAATAGTTTAGTCATTATAGGTTTAATATTATCAATCGCAGTAACAAAAATAGTTAACCCATTAGTATTTTCAATTTTATTTGAATGTTGAACTTGAACCGGAAGGTTAGCATAAAACAAATCATCTTTTTCTTTGTCATCATCAATGACTGCTTTCAAAAACGAAAGGTCAGTTTTTAAATGATATGCTAAAACCGGAAGCATCAGAGCAGCACCATACCCGTATATATGGGTGTTCTTGAATTCAAATAATATTTTTCTCGTATTATCCATTTGGCTGAAAAACAGGTTTCTCTTGCGTTCAATATCTTCTTTTGCAAAAGGGAATTTAAAGCGTTTTTGTTTTGAAGTCTTTTTTCTAAAAGCAACAATTAAAGCACCCCAATTGTGATAATTTTCAGTAAAACCTATTAACTCAGCTCCGCATTTTTCTAAAAGAACACTGAGCGAGCTTAAACTAAAGTATTGTAAATGTTCATGAAAAACCTGATCAAACCTTCCTTTTGTTATCAAAGATTCAAATCCTGGCATTTCAAAAAGGAAAAGTGTATTTGCGGTGGAACAATCAATCAGTTTTTTTAAAACAGTTTGAGGGTCAAAAATATGTTCAAGAGTATGCCTGCACACAATTAGATCAGGCTTACAGGGAAGGGCTTTTTCTAAATCAATGTCTTCAAGTGCCCCTCCTATAACGTGTAAATTTTGGTCATCATTATCTGGTTTTTTTGAAGTCCATATAGGATCAATTCCTATCCTTGTCTTTCCAAAGGATTTCATTTTATTTAGTAAATATAAATCATTACATCCCACATCAATAATGCACTCAATTTTTTTGTTTGGAATAAGAGTTTTTAAATAATCAAGAAATATTTCAGTCCCATGTTGCGCGGTTGTACTTAAAGAAGTTCTGAAAGTATATTTCTGAGAATCATAAAGTATTTCAGGATTAATCTGATTTCGAAGTTGACCATGTCCGCATTCCGGACACCATAACAAAGCTTGATCAAACCCTTCTGAAAAATCAGCATGCTTTTTTTTTGAAAACAAACCAGTAATTGGCAATTCCGGCATACTCATAATCTCAATGAGATTTTCATTATTGCAAACTGCACACCACGATCTTTTACATACAATTATATCTTCATGCTTTATGGACATAATCGAGCGGCTCCTTTTTAATCTGCTCCCAATCATTCTCAACCCATTTGACAACGCCAGCCAAACCCTCTTCCATAGAGATAGTTGGTTTCCATTCAAATTCTTTTCTCGCTTTACCAGAATCAATAACATAGGCAGCATCCTGCCCAAGCCTCTCAGCAACTGTTTTTGTTGCCTTATTAAAATCGAGTCCCATTTTTTCACAAATAATACGCACTACATCCCTTACAGCAATCCCTTGATCCGGAGACAGGTGGTAGATTTCACCTGTTCTTCCTTTTTCCATCGCAGCAAGTTCCCCGATTGAAATATCTCTTATATGGATATAAGACTTGACTGCTTTGCCACCACCGTGAAGCTCAATAATCTTTCCTAACTTTAAATAAATTGCTGACCTTGGAATAATTTTAAATAATTGCTGGTGCGCACCATATACATTGGTAGAACGGATCATTACCATTGGAAATCCAAAGTTCTTCACAAAAGTAAAAAGTGACAAATCCCCTGCAGCCTTAGATGCTGCATAAGGAGTACTGGAATTTAGCGGAGCGTCTTCTTTTACAATTCCTACGCAGGTGCCATATACTTCAGGAGAAGAAATATGAACATACCGTCTAAGAAATTTACGGTCTTTTAAAGCGTGTGCTAATTCAGTAATTGAAACTGCATTTGTTTGAAACCACTGGCCAGGATTTTCCCAACTCGGAGCTACCTCGCTTTGTGCAGCAAAATTCACTACAAAGTCGGGTTTAAAAGAATCAACCAGATTGATAACCTGAGACATACCTTTATTCAAATCCATCTTATAAAATTTAAAGTCCGGGTTCTTGCTCTTCTTGTAAGGTAAAAACAAAGCACTTTTCTCCGGTGACCTGCTGATACCTGCAACCGAGTATCCTCCCTTTTCCAGCAACAAATCTATAAAATCGCTACCCGAAAAAGAGTTACTGCCTATTACTATAACTTTCTGTTTACTTTGCATTATTCACCTTGGTACTCTTGAACATTAGAAGTGAGGTAATAAGAAATGGGAACCCATTTCTCACTTCCCATTACCTCATTTCAATATAGCCTATATGGAGCATTTTTTAAAAAGGACCGGTAAATGATCTGTCCGGAACATCCAGAGGGGTATCATGAAAAATTCCGAGTTCTTCTTCACTCCGCAAGGGAAGTCCAAACATCTTTCCGGCTGCATTGACAATATCAACAGATTTAGGATAATAATGATTTGCCAGTGCCCAACTTGTTGGAGTTGGAACGTCCGGAAATGTCACACGGGAAGGAGCAGATTTCAGATAGCTATGCGCCTTTTCACATACAAATGCTATTATTTCGGCAGAAACACCAAAGCTGCGCCATGCACCATCTACTACCAAAAGATGGCCAGTTCTCCTAACAGAGTCTAAAATTAATTCTTCGTCCATGGGTTTAATCGTTCTCAAATCTATAACGTCGGAGTTGATTCCGCCTTTGGCAAGAATATCTGCTGCTTTTAATGCCTCTAAAGACATGTACGATGAAGCAACGATTGTTATTGAATTCCCTTCTCGCATTTTTTTTGCTTTGCCTATAGGAACGCGATACATCTCCTCTGGAACATGACCAAATATATTATGCAACCAGCGGTGTTCGAGATAAATAACCGGGTTATCATCTTCAATTGCTGCTATCAATAAACCTTTAGCATCATATGGCGTAGTCGGCATCACAACCTTCAACCCGGGAATATGCGCAAAAATAGACTGCAGGCTCTGCGAGTGCTGTGGCCCCTGACCCCAACCCCTCCCAATAATCAAACGGATTACCAAAGGTACTTTCATCTTTCCACCAAACATATAGTGCCATTTTGCTGCATTATTGATGATTTGATCCAATGATAAGAGCATAAAATCAATACGCTGGTGGGTAATAATTGGCCGCATCCCTACCAGAGATGAACCTATCGCAACCCCTGTCATTCCATTCTCTGCAACGGGCATATCCATTACCCTTTTACTGCCAAACTTTTTTTCAAGACCAATGGTGGTTCCAAATATTCCTTTGGGATCAGTAACACCAAGGCCCATAATATAGACAGAAGGGGCATTTTCCAGACACTGGCTTGTGGCCTCAAGAATTGCCTGTGCGTAATTAAGTTCCCGCATTATCTTAATTCGTCCCCAGCATAAACATCAGAATAAATTTGATTAATCTCAGGGAAAGGGCTCTCCTTAGCAAAATTAATCGCCGCATCAATTTCCGATCTAATCTTTTGCCTGAACTCTTTAATCTGCTGCTGAAGAAGAATTCCCTCCTGAAGTAAACGCTTTTCAAAGTTTTCCACAGGGCATTTCTGGTACCATTCCATAAACTCTTCTTCCGACCGATAGCCCAAATTATTATCATAATTAGGTCCGCAGTGCTCGCGAAACCTATATGTATCAAACTCAATAAAGGAGGGCCCTAAACATTTGCGGGCATGTTCAATGGCTTTCCCAGCAATATGATCTACTACCTCTACATCATTACCATCCCCCTTTTCACTGTATATACCAAATGCCCTTGCAATAGATAAATTATCACGTTCTTCTGGCTGACGAACTGAAAGCGGCGAATATACAGAATAAAAGTTGTTCTCACAAACAAAAACAACCGGCAATTTTTTCAAGGCAGCAAAGTTTAAACTCTCACAAAACACCCCTTCCTCTGTAGCGGCGTCTCCCAAAAAAACAACTGTAACTCTATTTTCTCCTTTCATAACTGTTCCAAAAGCAACTCCTACAGCAACCGGAATAATTCCTCCTACTATAGGGGTCGATCCCAAATAATTTACTTCAAGATCTACAAGATGCATAGAACCTCCTTTGCCTTTTGTACAACCAGTGGCTTTGCCTAATATTTCCGCCATCATCGCTCTAAGACTGCCTCCTTTGGCAAGAAAGTGGCCATGACTCCTGTGGTTACTCATTACATAGTCTTCTTTTCTAAGATTTGCACAGACACCCGCGGCTATGGCTTCCTGGCCTGAGCAGAGATGGACTGGACAACGCATCTGTTGTTCAGGATATAACTCTACAATGGTTTCCTCCACCATGCGGATTTTTAACATATTATAATAAAGCTCTAACTTTTTTTCTTTAATAATCATTTTTAAAAATTATTTTAGGTTAATTGCCTGCATGGTTTTAATGTTGTAATATTTCTTATCCTCCATAGGATTAGGAATCTTACCCGCATTAAATGCAGCACAGAGATCTCTTGCAGCCTGCTCAACTGTTCTCTTGGCTACAAATCCCAGCTCTCTTTTGATTTTTTCCGAAGAAACATGATAAGAACGGTTGTCATCTGTAGGCGTTGTAACAACCTCTATCCTGTCATTATTCATCTCCCTGGAAACTACTTTCCGCACCACTTGTGCAATTTCTTTGATTTTCATGTTGTCATATCCTGCATTAAAAATTTTACCATCAATTTTATCATCCGGATACTCAAGCGTTTTTGCGTACAAGTCAGTCATGTCTCCGATATGAATATTAGGCCTTTTCTGCTCACCGCCAAAAACCATAATCCTGCCTTTATTCACTGCATGATTAGTAAGAATATTAACCGAAAGGTCCAAACGTAGCCTCGGTGAATATCCGCAAACCGTGGCAGGCCTCAGCACCAAAACAACAAAGCCTGGGGTACGTTGCTCCATTAGATAAGTCTCACATAATGCCTTATACTTTGAATAATCAGTCAGAGGTTCTAATGGCAAATCTTCAGTAACATTCTCCTCTTCTTTTATACCATAAACACTGGAACTTGAAGCATAAATGAATCTTTTCACTCCAACCTTTTTGGCGATATCAACCAAAGAGATAAAAGCATCATAATTAATGGACTTACCCAACTCTGGATTGAGTTCATAACTGGGATCATTGGATATACAGGCAAGATGGATAACTGCATCTACACCTTGAAGTTCCCGCCAAAGTAAACTATCATCTCTAATATCTCCCTTAATCTGTTTCAAATTGGGATTGTCTTTTACTGAATCTAAAACATCATCACCATAAATATATAAATCAATTACTTTAACACAATAGCCTTTGTTCAGCAGTTTTGGCACTAATACAGCACCAACATAACCTGCGCCACCTGTTACCAAAACTTTTTTTGAACTACTCATATAAAACTTTCCTCCAAAGGGTTCCAACTATTTTAATAGTGCATGGATAAACTCAAGGACTTCATATTTCTCAACTGGTTTTTTATTGCATACAATCTGAACTGCTAAAGCTCCTGCTGCATTTCCAATAAAGGAAACTAAATCCAAAGGTATACCTTTGGCAATGCATGGAGCGGTATAAGCAAAGAACGCATCTCCGGCACCAACTGTATCAATTACCTTAGTTGAAAATACAGGCGTTCGATTTATCTCACCATTGCTATTTACAGCTATTGAGCCGTGTTTACCTCTTGTTACCATAAAATAGTCGCTATCAATGGCTCGAGCAATGTTCTTAGCGACATCTTCAATATTGGCATATTTTTCCTGAGCTGTGAGCCTGACCTCGGTTTCATCCAGGCAGACATAGGTTGGCTTATAATATTTCGTAACCATATTGTAACCTGCATTTGCGGCATTTGTCTGGGTATTAACTGCAAATTTCTTTGCAAATTTTTCAATGACTTTGATTATTTTATTGGTAATAAAGCCATGGCCAAAATCTGATATCAAAACTATATCATAGGAAGGTATTACAGTTTTTAAATACTTGATGACCTGTGACTCAAGGTCATCATTAATATAGCTATCACTTAAATAGTTAACTTCAAATAATTTTTGATTAAAATACTGGTTAATATATCTCTTTTTAACAATAGTTGGGCCATCTACTCTGTAGAAAAAATTTGTCTTTATGTTAGGCTTAAGATTGGCCTTAATAAAATCTTCTCTTGAATCCTCTCTGCCAAGTAAAGAAACTAACAGCAAATCGTTACATAAGCCTCCAATATGATTTGCAATTGCAAAAGCACCCCCTGCAAAAACCTCGTGGTCCAAATATTTATTTACAACAAGATGTGCCTTTGCAGATTTACCAAGTGCATCACAGTAGTGATACTCATCAATAATTCCATCTCCTATGAGTAATACCTTCAATTTTTTAAGGGTGTTTATCTTTTTTACGATATGTGAGAAGCTATATTTGTTGGAAAACTTCTTTAAAAAGCTCTTTGTTTCTTCAGGGTATATATTTAAAAAATCCTTTATTATTGTGGTTGAACTGAATGAAAATCCATCAGTCTCATATATTCTGCTTTTCCCAAAGTATAATTCCTTTTGTTTATCAAATAGCTTCCCGTATATGTTACTATCCCGATCTTTGTATGCCGGGCCCTTTGCAAACACATCTGGTTTTATTCTTTTGACACATTCAAAAGGTATCTCATCATCAACTAAACAAGTATAATCTACCTGTTCTAATGAAGCAATATTTTCAATTCTCAGATTCTCAGGGAAAATAGGTCTTCCGGGTCCCCTTCGAACATCCTTGTCTTTTATAGCAGTGACTACAAGGATATCACCCTCTTTCTTAGCAGAATTAAGATGCTTTATAACTCCGGGGTGAATAAGGTCGAAAACCCCATGGCTTTGGACGACAACTTTTTCTGACTGCTTAAGTGTCTCAACCTTCTTAATAAGCTCATCAAGTAATAATATTTTATTTTTTATCGATTTTTTCATTTGGTATTTTCCATATCTTTATTAAGAAAATACTTTTTGAGCAATTCAGTAGAAGAAAAAACTATCTCATGGGTAAATCTTGTCTCTGCACCTATCTCCTGTATAACCTTATATTCCCTTTGAATTTTACCAGTTTTGTCCTCCAGATTCTCAAATTCCTGTCCTTTAACATAAATATGTGGCCTTAAAAGTCTTAAGGTCTCTTCAGCAGTTGGCCATTTATTGATGGCCACATAATCAACACATTCTAAGGCTGCTATAGATTCAGCTCTTAATGTTTGATTAAAGACAGGTCTATCATGACCCTTATCAACATAAATATCACGTGTTACTGTTACAACAAGAATATTTCCCATTTTCTTGGCTGCTTGAAAATACTTAATATGACCCGGGTGCATAAGATCAAAACAACCATGACAGTGGACTATTTTATTTCCTTCAGACTTCAAAACCTGAATTTTTTTTGCCAATTCATTAATTTCAAGAATCTTATTTTCTTTCATCTGACTTCAGAACTCTTTTCCTCTTCGTTTATCGCCATCCAAAGGTCAGGAATAGTATCTGCATGCTTACCCTTGATATAAAAACTACTACCACCATCTATTGTTCTGACCAACATGGTTTTCCATGGCCTGAAATAATAATACTGATTATCCTTGTTAGGTTCTTTACTGTAATTTTCAGGAAGAGTATAAAGGTCACAAACAATTGTTGTAAAATGCTTGATGACTTTTCCCTGTTGATGAGCAACATTTCTTGCCATGCTGAGGGCTTTTAAAAAAACCTCAGGAGCCATTATAGCACTACCAAAATTCATAACTACACCATCCTCGAGTTTTTGAACTATATATGCAAATTTCAAAAAATCATTATAAGAAAGGGCTCCAGTCGCTGCCCCATCACAATTTGGATGCTCATGAATTATATCATAACCTAAACCTACATGGACTGTAATAGGTATCTTTAATCTATATGCAGTTGCAAGCAAACTGATTTTTTTATAAGGAAAACTCCCTTTGTTTATAATCCTTCCTACTGCCTCACCCATTCCGATAGTTTTATCCTGTTCATATGCCTTATTAATTATATCATTTAATTTTGCCGTTTCTTTCCATAAACCAAATTGCCCTTTTTTAATATACTTAGCAACACTCTCTGTTGTTGCACCAATAAGTGCAAATTCAAAATCATGTATCATGCCAGAACCATTCATTGCTATACATGAAATATATTTTCTCTTCATTAAGTCAATTAAATAGTTCTGTACACCATCTCTAATAACATGACCACCCATCATTAAAATAATAGAAGCATCTTTTTTCTTAGCATTAATGACCCGATTTGCAATCACTTTGAACCTTTTATATTTTTCTAAACTTTTATTGTAATTTAACTCCATTATTATTGAGGTAGTTAAGTTATGTTGCCTATCAGATAGAGGTTTTATATTAAGAAATGTTCTGTCAAAGAATAGAAATCTTACCATAAAATTCTCTTCATGGGAATCGATTATATGCATCATGCAATATCAGAATCAATCCAATATTTCAGATACAATATTAGTAGCTATTCTTCCAATTGAAGGAGAAGCCGTCAGACCAGGAGATTCAATAGTGACTAAGTTTATAAGACCTCGTAATCCTTTTTTGCTTCATCGGAAATAACAAAATCCTTCGTTTCTTCGTCTTTCCCCTGTAGTTTAGGACGAGTTCCTGCCATATCAGTGATGAATGCATCTTCTTCAAGTCCAAGTATAATTATCAAACCCAACACCTAAAACATCAGCACCTATAGTTATAGTAGTATATACAAATTGACATTAAGCTCTACGATGTGCATATATATTGTCACCTATTTTATATTTCACCAGCATGTCCTCCCACCATCAATCACCAATATACTGCCCGTCATATATGAAGAAGCATCTGAGAGAAGAAATAAAACTGCTGCTTTGTATTCATCAATATTTGCCATTCTTCCCATTGGAATGAGGTCTGTTACTCTCTTAACAAAATCCTCGGGCTGGTTGTTAAAAACTCCTGCGGGACATAGTGCATTAACTCTAATGCCTTTATCTGCCCAATAAGTAGCAAGATATTTTGTGAGCCCAATCAACCCATGTTTTATTACTGAATAAGTTACTGGTTTAACCGGTTGCATATTATCAGCCAAGCCTTTTTTCTTATAAATCCTCTGGTCAGGCGCTATGATACCAAGGTCAGATGAGATGTTAAGAATAACCCCTTTCCCTCTTCGTGCCATTTCAGCACCAAAAACCTGACTGCAAATAAAAGCCCCCTTCAGTCCCACATCCAGTTCTTTGTCCCACATATCCTCTGGAAAATTTTCAAATCTGGACCAAGGTTTTTCATCTGGCTTATTTGTGACTTTTGGATCAATGGCAGCATTGTTGATTAAAAAATCTATCCTTGAAAATCTTTTTAAAATCTCATCTCTCACAGACTCCACACTTTGCTTTGAAGTAATATCCATATAGATGCCAATCGCTTCTTTTCTATACTTCAAAGATAATTCAGATGCGGTCTTTTCTGCCAATCTCTTATTGATGTCCGCGATAACAGGAATCCCGCCCGCTTCTATTACAGCCTCTGCATGTTTGCGCCCCAGCAAGCCCGCGCCACCGGTTATAATCCCGGTTTTATTCTCTAAGCTGAACTTCTCCAAAACCATTAAAAAATCCTTTTTATCTGTCCGCCATCAACCACAAAATTAGCCCCTGTAACAAAGGATGTCCTGTCAGAGGACAAAAAACATACTGCGTCCGAAATCTCCTCTGCCCTGCCAAGTCTCTGCAACGGCACAGACTCTTTAATATATTTTTCAACTACCTCTTTGTTCTCATTTAATTTTATATCCCACGTACCACCCTCAAAATATATATTCCCCGGAGATACAGCATTCAATCTTATGCCCATAGAGGCAACCAAATTTGAGGTGTTTTTTACATAACTCAGCAAAGCAGACTTTGCAGAGGAATATTCAACCGGCGCAGGGATAGCCTCACAGCCTGCGATTGATGATATAAAAACAATATTTCCTGATTTTTGAGGAATCATTACCCTGATGGCTTCTCTTGAGAGTTTTACTGATGAAAAAAAGTTTATATCAAAACTCTTCATCCACAATTCATCCTCAACATCCCATCCAGATTTAAACCTCCCGGAACCTATGTTTGCCACTACTATATCAAGCCTGTTATGCTTATTTAATATATCATTCAAAAGATTTTCAATTGTATCTGTATTGGTCAAATCCCCGCTGAATTTATAAACCCTGCCGCCAAATTGGGACTTGAAATCATTGTAGGCAGAGTCAAGCATCTCTTTATTTCTTCCTGTTATATAGACTATAGCCCCTTCCTTTAACAACCCGCAGGCTATTGCCTTTCCAATCCCTCTGCTTGAGCCGCTTACCAGCGATACTTTATTTTTAAGACCTAAGTCCACTCTGCCATCTTCCTTAATTAAGATATTGTTCAATAAACTTCATGTATTCCTTTATGGTTTCCTTTTCTCTGCCTGTCTCTTTTCTTGCTGATTGAAAAATGTATATCCCTGAAAAATTCATCTCCCTGAGTTTATTAAATACAACTTGAAAATCAACATTGCCATTGCCAAGAGGAACAGTTCCTCCTTTATAGACTCTGTCTTTTATATGCACATCTGTAATCCACCTGCCATATGCATCAATCTCTTTACCAGGATTATACCCAAGGAAAGCGCTGTTGCCCATATCATAATTAACTTTTATGCAGTGGGATTTAAACCTGTTGAGCAAAGAGAGAAAATCTTCTGGAGGCAAATCAGCCTCAAGGGTAATATTTATGCTGTACTTCTCCGCCAATGGGATACATCTGTTCAGCGAGCTTTCAAACTGCGTCATTTCTTCAGGATTTGAAATCCTGGAATGGTCTACACAGGGGATTATTATGTCCCTGACGCCCAGCAACGAAGAGTTGCTGATTAATTCCTTCAGAACAGAAATGTTTTTTCCAATCTGGTCCCCTTTATGCAAAGGAAAATCCATGAAATAATCTGCGCATACAGATAAAACCCTGACTCCTGTTTCAGTTTCTGTCTTTTTAATTGTATCAATGCCTTCTTTTCTCATCAGAGGATGTTTCCTGAAGTCCTCACCCTCAAAAATAAATTCAATGCAGTCAAGCCCTAACTCTTTGGCAATCAGGAACTCCTCATGCCATCTTTCCACCGGAAAGGCCTGAATCCTGTTATTTATAGGTGGCAGCAATCTTCCCTGCATTATGCCTATTAAGTTTTTTGCTTTCATCTTTTATGACACAATTATCCAGACAAGGATAATTTTTTTTTGTTAAATGCTTCTTTTGATAAAATACCATTATTTTCAGTTAAATAA